>Ga0316209_1000995_pt1 | contig 35460 bp, 24 predicted proteins | sample 6monopyrite_MG_FD_204945 | JGI IMG/M metagenome (GOLD analysis project Ga0316209, IMG submission 204945) | Microbial mat bacterial communities from mineral coupon in-situ incubated in ocean water Damariscotta River, Maine, United States -... | ecosystem: Environmental > Aquatic > Marine >...
CCCAGCCAGTCCGCCGCTTTGTGCGCGTCGTCAAAGAAAAGTTCGTAGAAATCACCCATTCTGTAAAACAACAGAACATCGACATAATCCTGCTTTATTTGCAGATACTGTCGCATCATGGGCGTATGATTGGTCTGACTGGCGTTGCTGCTTTTCAAGTTGGCGTTACTGGCGGTCAATGTCGATAAATTTCATAGCGCCTGATTCTACTTGAATCGACAGCGAAACCAAATAGAATTATCGCTCGAACAGGAGCTTTAGGTATGCAAAAGCTAGTCTCTCAATTGTCGGTCAGATTAATTTTTAAACAGTTAAAAGTGGCAACGGTAGAATCTTGCACTGGCGGCTGGATTGGAAAAGCGCTGACTGATCAGGCTGGTAGTTCGCAGTGGTACGCTGGTGGACTGGTCACTTATAGCAATCAGAGTAAGCAACGACTGGTCAATGTGCCCGCTGATTTGTTAGACAAATATGGGGCGGTATCTTCACAGGTTGCCGAGGCAATGGCCCTCGGCGCGCAACAGTATTTTGACCATTGTGTTAGTGTCGCTGTAACCGGTATCGCAGGGCCAGACGGCGGGAGCAGCGCCAAACCCGTGGGTACGGTTTTTATCGCTACTGGGATGCAACGGGCGGGAGCCGAGCAAAATACCGATGTTAAGCAATATCATTTTAAGGGCGATCGAGAAGCTGTTCGTCGACAAACGGTGGAGCAGGCTTTGCTGATGTTGATGGAAACAGTTGAGCGAAGTTAGCGCTACTACAAATTAATAATAAAGTGAGCTTTTTTCGCCTTCAGCGGGCGGATCATTATCAGGAGTTTCAAATGAGAAAAATAATCATCAGTGTATTAATGGCGAGCCTTTTTCTAGTTAACGGCTGCACCACTATGTCGGGAACGACGGCGGCGCAAAAAAGACTATCAGTACTTAAAATGAAAGATGAAGTGCTGACCGAATTATTTCAGAAAAAACCGGATACCCGCCAACAAATTAACAGTGCCAAAGGTTACGCGGTTTTTAGTAATGTGAACGTTAACATTATTTTTGCGAGTTTTGGCGGTGGGTACGGTATGGCCAAAAACAACAGCAGCAAAAAAGTAACCTACATGAAAATGGGCGAAGTTGGTTTGGGGCTCGGGGCCGGCGTAAAAGACTTTCGTGCCGTGATAGTTTTTCATACCAGCAAAGCGTTTGATGACTTTATCACTAATGGCTGGGCATTTGGTGGTCAGGTTGATGCTGCCGCAAAAGCCAGCGACAAGGGAGCTGCAGTATCGGGCGAAGCGAGTATAGGTGACGTAACCATTTACCAGTTAACTCAGAGCGGGCTGGCACTGCAGGCAACTTTAAAAGGAACCCGTTTCTGGCCAGACGAAGAGCTCAACCCGTAAGGAAATCCTGACTGTTGATATCTAAATTGGAAGATCAAAAAAGGCGAGTAAAACACTCGCCCTTTTTTTTTGAACAATAAGAACTAGCTACCGGCTTTAGCCGCTGCAATTCTTTTTCGTGCGTGCTCATCGGCCACAACATTAGTGGTTTTGCTTTCTCTTTCCGCAGCGTCAAAAATTTCCAGTAAAGTACCGTAAATTTCGTCAACCTTGTCCAGCGCATTCTGTTTGTTATAAACGGCGCCGTTCTGCTCGAAAGAAACGTTGATGATACCGCCTGCGTTAATGACATAATCGGGCGTGTACAAAATACCTTTTTGCTTGAGGACTTCGCCGTGACGGTCTTCAGCCAGCTGGTTGTTAGCGGCGCCGGCAACAATAGAACACTTGAGTTGAGGTAAAGTTACATCATTAATGGTTGCGCCCAACGCACAAGGCGCGTAGACATCGACATCCTGTGAATAGATATCGTCTTTATCAACCGCAACTGCGCCCAAATTAGAAACTACCCGATCGACCGATTCTTTATTGATATCGGTTACAAACAACTCAGCGCCTTCGCTTTTTAAATGTTCGCACAGGTAATAACCAACGTGTCCCAGTCCCTGTACCGCAACTTTAACGCCTTCAAGAGAATCTCTGCCGAGGCGATGCTTAACAGCAGCTTTCATTCCTTTGTACACGCCATAAGCGGTAACCGGAGAGGGGTCGCCACTGCGTCCTTCCAGACCGAGTACGTAGTCGGTCTGACGGTGAACAATTGCCATGTCATTCGGATTAATACCAACGTCTTCGGCGGTAAAATACTGGCCATTGAGGTTATTAACGAACTTGCCAAATGCTTCAAACAGCGCATCTGATTTCATGGTATTGGAATTTCCGATAATAACGGATTTGCCACCGCCCATTTTCAAGCCAGCCAGCGCATTTTTGTAGCTCATACCACGCGACAGCCTTAGTGCGTCAATCAGGGCACCTTCATCAGAATTGTATTCCCACATACGGCATCCGCCGACGGCGGGGCCAAGAGCGGTAGAGTGAACGCAGATGATGGCGCTGAGACCCGAGTCTTTGTCACGACAAAAAACAACCTGTTCGTGTTCGTCGTACGCGCGTAAATTAAATACTGCCATGCTTTTCTCCTAATGAGATTTATCTGAAAGGCGTGTCCATTAACTCAATGTTCACGCCGTTTTGAATATTACCCTGACACCTCAAGGGTGAGCGACGATTAGCCGATATTAAAAGTGATCCCCTGCGCCAAAGTTGGAGTATCGCCCCAGAAAATAGTGTTGGTCTGGCGTCGCATGTAGGCTTTCCACGAATCTGAGCCAGCTTCACGCCCACCGCCCGTGTCTTTTTCACCGCCAAAAGCGCCGCCAATTTCCGCACCGGAAGTTCCAATATTAATATTGGCAATACCACAGTCACTGCCGGCATAAGATAGAAACTTTTCTGCGTTACTCAGATTTTGAGTAAACATGGCTGAGGAAAGTCCCTGACGAACGCCGTTATTTAGCTCAATTGCTTCTTCGATGGTTCGGTAACTCATCACGTACAAGATTGGGGCGAAGGTTTCATTTTGAACCACTTCCCAATGGTTTTCGGCACGAATAATAGTCGGTTCAACATAGTGCCCAGCACGGTCAATTCGCTTGCCACCAAACAAGACCTGACCGCCTTGCTCTTTCGCTCGCGCCACCGTATTTTCAAAATTGGCAACTGCAGTTTCATCGATCAGTGGGCCCATCAGATTGTTTGTATCAAGAGGGTCGCCGATGGTTACCTGTTTGTAGGCGTCGGTTAACACATTGATGACGCTGTCGATTATTGACTCATGTACAAATAATCGACGCGTTGTGGTGCAGCGCTGTCCAGCCGTGCCAACTGCGCCGAACACTACTGCAGGGATAGCGTGTTCCAGGTTGGCGCTCTGGTCCAAAATAAGAGCATTGTTGCCAGCCAGTTCCAACAGACATTTACCCATTCGCTCAGCGACTTTAACGCCGACCATTTTGCCGACCACTGAAGATCCGGTAAAGGACATTTTCTTGACTCGTTTATCTTCGATAAAGCGCTGTGCCAGCTGGTTTTTCTCTGAATCGATAAACATATAAAAGATCGGCTTGTAGCCCGAATCCAACATTACTTTATTGCAGATGTTTTGCACTGCCACGGCCGTCAGCGGTGTTTTGGGGCTCGGCTTCCAGATGGTGACATTACCGCAAATAGCGGCGACAAACGCGTTCCATGACCAAACTGCAACCGGGAAATTAAAAGCTGAGATAACCCCGACCAGACCCAAAGGCTGCCATTGCTCGTACATACGGTGTTGTGGCCGTTCAGAATGCATCATTTTCCCGTACAGCATACGCGATTGACCCACGGCGAAATCGGCCATGTCGATCATCTCCTGTACTTCACCGTCGCCTTCGGCCTTGCTTTTTCCCATTTCCAGAGAAACCAGGCTACCCAGAGCGTCTTTTTTATCGCGTAAGGCCATCCCCATTTTGCGAACCAGCTCGCCTCGGATGGGCGCAGGGATAGTACGCCACTCGCTAAAAGCTTCTTCGGCGGTAGAAATGATGTTTTCGTAGTCGTTTTCGCTGGCGGCAAAAACCTTGGCAATTTCGCTACCATCAGCAGGGCTGTAGGAAGTGATAACTTCGGACTGGGCATCGGACCATTGATCTACGCCCCAACAGGCTCCAGAATTAGTTGGTTTGATATCTAATTCAGCTAGTATATTCATTCGCATCCTCTAGTGTATTTTGTCTGGTGGAGCGCTGCGCAAGCGATGGCAAGTATATTGAATGTGGCGACTGAAATCGTGACCAAAATCAGTGTTGGTATTGATTTTATCGCTAAAAGCGAGAAGGTTACTCAGCTTCACAGTTGCTACTTACCAAGGCTGACGAGAGTGCTTACCAGAACGTCAGTTGCAGCTGGAAAAAAGTGGCGCAAAGATACCACCGCTGGTAAGCAATAGCCAGTTTAATCTGGTTAAATAAAGCGAATATTGCCTCAAAAGCCCCCACAATCGCTGCATTTTGAGGCTTTAAGGCACATCTGACCAGTGGTAAACATTTGTCCTTGCCCTCCGATCTGCAAGGGCATCATTGATTTCCCTTGAACATGGGCTTCAAATACCTTAGTTTATGCGCCAAGATTTTAACCCTGTAATGATTTAAATGCTGTAATGCTGTAAAGGTGGGCCAGGCTATCTGGACTGCCTCTGTTAGCCGCATCAATGTGAGGATATCCAGACTATGACTGACCAAACCCAGAACGCCCAGGTTAACCCTGAAGCGCTGACCCCAGAGCAAAAAGAAGCAGAAGCAAAACGCTGGACAGAAGAAGAGTTTGTCAAGATTCAAAAATATTGCCTGTCGCAGGGCGTACAACCCAAGCGGGTAATTCAGGGTTCGAGCCAATGTCTACCGCCTGCGCTTGGGATCTGGTACGTCAGTTCGACCACAAAAAATGAAGACTACTGGGTTATCAGCGGACAATTGCCTACAGACCTTGCCCCGGCAAAAATTGCTGAAAACGGGCGTGAAGCGATACGTTATTTTTATATGAACTGGCAACTAAAGGCGGCTAATATAGAAGGTCAAATTGCCGAAGGTAAGTTCGTTGGCGAGACGGCGCAAACTCAAAAAGCAATCGCAGATAATTTGACTCAAAAAGCGGAGTCGCTCTACCAGATTTATCGCAACGATCAACTGTGGGCCGAAGCGGGTCTGTAACTGCTAAAATTTTATTTTTCGGAAACGGGTCAAAGCTAAAACCGGATGAGACGCTCTAAATCTCTCCGGTTACCCGAGCGGCTATTCGAGAGTGAATTCTTCAATTCGATAGTCTACGCCGCGCGCTTGCAGGTAGTTCAACATAAAATCGTAAGCGCCTTCTCGTGCGCCGATTGTCTCCGGTGCCAGAACCCCCGGGTCAAGCTTGTTATTTAGCAGGTAATTGGCCATTGCTGTTGCTGTGTATCCGGTGGTACGCGCCATCGATGAGGTTTTACTGGCTTCACAGCCGTGGTCGAGCAAGCGGTAGATAACTCGGCGTTGTTTTCCATTTCTGTCGCCCTCTATGGTGATCCGCATAACGGTAAATTCCTGATCACTCGATTTCAACCGCCAGTTGTCTTTCAAAATTCTTGCGGTAACGTCAATTGGCTTAAAAGCGATCCCGTCTATTTCCAGCTCTTTTTCTGAGAAAAAGCCTGACTTTAATAAAACGCTGACATACTCGGCGTGGCCGGGATAGCGCAAGGTCTTTTCCTTCATATTGGGAATATGGTCCATTGTCTCAATCAGCGTTCTCAGGCCATCGGTGTTAAACGCTTCCAGCGTGCCCACACGACGTATGTCCATCAATTCGCAGTCAGATAACGCGTCGCGTACCACCAATTCACTGTTCTCAACGTAGCGGGCGGGGCGGGTGTACTCTTCGATAACGTCAACCGGAGAAAAAGGCGCTTTATAATTGAACGGCCATTCGCGTTTGCTCGGCAGCCCGCCAACCAGACATTCATAATTTTTCACTTCCATTAGACTGTCGACGTGGCCAAGTATTACATTGGACATACCCGGCGCGACACCGCAATCGACAACAGCGGTCACTTTGTTCGTTTTTGCAAGATAGTCCAGGTCAAAACAGTTTTCCGGGAAAAACGAAATATCGACGACATTTTTTCCTGCGTTTAGAATTTTTTTGAGTGTCTCAAAACCCATAAAACCAGGCGTTGCGCAAACCACCAAATCGAATGGTTCAAGCAGTTCGGCATAATCCTGACTCTCTTTTAAGTCGAAGACGATGCTTTCAATTTGATCATTCTGTTTGTTGAGCTGGGCTAACGACTTTTTGCTGATATCAACCGCACTAACTTCGTGATCCGCTGCTAAATCCAGCGCCATTGCATTGCCGATCATTCCGGCACCCAGAACTACTATTTTTGCCATGCTTTTATTCCATTTTCATTTTAATTTGTGAGAGTTGTGGACTCTCAAAGTTTTCAGGCAACTCTTCCTTTCCCGGTAATTCGTCTTTTTCCGGTTCAAAACGCCTTATCATTATGAGCACGCTAAACAACGGGTGATCAAATAATCTTAATTCACCGCTTCTCACCCGGCTGGACTGTTTCATCGGATAATTAAATAACCTTTCTACATAGAGCTTCTGAGATTCGGTCTGTAAAAAATCATCGTCTATTTCCCAGGAAAACTCATGTCCGGATTTCTCCTGTTGAGGCGCTACCGAATAGGTGCTAAGGGATTCTAAATCCAGTTGAGTCCCATCCATCGACAACCCGGAAGCGTCAGCTTTGTTATCGATCGCGCCAGAGTCAAAAATCGACGAATCTGATTCTCCGGAAGAGTCGAACCCTGTTGACTGATCAAGCTGTTGAGATAACGGGTTTTCCTGAACGTCAGAAAAAGCGGATAAGCGGGCCGGATCATATTTTTCCAGGTCGATCACATCGATTACTTCTTTATCCGGGCGACGTAGCATCAGATTGGTTCTGATATGCAGGTAGCGGTTCAGGTAAATTTTTATATCGCCGTCGAGTTCGGGCACCCAGGGCAGGCTGGTAATGGTTTCAATCAGATTTTCGTTGTCCTCAAACTCCTCTTCCGCAGCCACTATATCCCTTCCATTATTCATTTCTGGCGACGGTGAACCAAAATCAACTAACTGGTTAGCGGGATCTTGCGGTAAGTCTGTTGTTTGTATAGCTGACGCCTGCGGTAGCGGGTTGAAGTCAGTCTCCGGCTCACCCGGCTCTTGCTGAATGCGTCGATTTCCCTGATAGTCGTATTGTTCGCTAAAATCCCGTCCACCGGCAATTCTAATCGAAGGTGCCTGGGCACTCCCCAATACCGGTTGGCGCCAACCCAGGTGAGTTAGCATTTTATAATCCGGATGCTTTTCCAGGCTGGAAACCACACTATGCAGTTGCAATAAATCTTCTTTTAATAACCGAAACGGTTTTTCCTCATTCTTCGGGTTTAGCCCTGAGAGCAACGAGGCTTCCTCGTCAAGACTTTCAATATCGATGATTGAGGTATTCACTGGCTGAGTGGCTAACTGATTCGAATCTGTAGCCGGATCAGCAATTAGCTCAGACGCTTGCTCCGCGTTAGCATCCTGCGCAGTTAAATCTGCACTCGATGAAGGCAAACCACCTTGAAGGATGTAGGGTTGTACAAAGTCGATACGATCTTGTTTAGCGCTAAACTCGACCTTCTGATCCCAGGATTCAGCGTTTAGTCCGGACTCTCTGGCAGGCTTGAAAACAATAATTTCAATTTCAAACCATCTTGGTTCCTCTGCCTGCAGATCCTTTTGTGCCGCCTCGACCGTTAAACTGGCAAATGACAGGATAATAGCCAGGCTGAGAATATTTAAAAGATAACCTAATTGATTTTTTGTCATTGATTTCGATTTAGTTGTGATTCAAACGCAAAGGATTAGCCCGTGTGTTTATCAAAAGCCAACTGGCTGGTGAAGTTCAGTTTCAACGAGTCATTTGGCATACTAACCCCTAGGCCGTGAGCATTTCAATCAAAGATTGAATCTGCTCTTTTCTTTGTGCCAGGCCATCATTTGGACTGCTCACTCTGAGTTCGGTTCCTTTGACTAACCGGTACTTACTGGGGTTGCTCTGGATCAACTGGATTAACTTACCAGTATCGATTGCCGGTTCGGGGCTAAATACCAGAGTCAGAGACTGCGCGTTGGCGTCCAGTTTAATAATGCCGAGTTGGCTAAGTTCTATTTTTAGAAGAGTGGATTCAAATAATACTTTTGCCGATAGCGGCAAGAGTCCAAACCGGTCGATTAACTCGATCTGTAACTGGTCTAATTCAGCGCCGGATTTAGCGTTGGCAATACGCTTGTAAAGTGAAAGCCGAATACCAACGTTGGGAATATAAGACTCCGGCAGTAGCGCCGATTCGCCCAGACTAATCTCGGTTTGCTGATCAGTCACATCTTTGAGGGTGGGCTCCTGACCATTACGAAGCGCTTCAACTGCTCGCTCCAGCAAAGCCATATAAAGACTGAAGCCAATCGTCTGCATGTGTCCGCTTTGTTCGTCACCCAGAAGTTCCCCCGCGCCGCGAATCTCCAAATCGTGGGTCGCCAGAATAAAACCGGCACCCAGATCTTCCAATTCTTCGATTGCCTGCAGGCGTTTTTTTGCGTCCTTCGTGATAATTTTTGGGTGGGGCGTTAGTAAATAGGCATAAGCCTGATGATGTGAACGGCCAACTCTACCGCGTAACTGGTGTAGCTGCGCCAGCCCAAGTTTGTCGGCGCGGTCCATAATAATGGTATTTGCGGTCGGCACATCAATACCGGTTTCTATGATCGTCGTGCATACTAAAACGTGATATTTTTGATGGTAAAATTGCTTGGTGACTTCTTCCAGTTCGCGCTCACGCATTTGTCCATGTGCGACCCCTATGTGCAGATCTGGAAGCAATTCTCTGAGTTCTCGCGCGACATTGTCGATAGACTCGACCGAGTTGTGCAAAAAGTAAACCTGGCCGCCGCGTCTGATTTCTCGTTGGATTGCTTCTTTAATCAGCGGCGTGTTGCGTTGGCGGACAAAGGTCTTTATCGCGAGGCGTTTGGCAGGCGGAGTCGCAATGATGGACAGATCACGCATGCCGGACATGGACATATTCAAAGTTCTGGGGATCGGCGTCGCGGTTAAGGTGAGGATATCGACTCTGGCACGATAAGATTTCAGTATTTCTTTCTGACGCACGCCAAAGCGATGCTCCTCATCTATGAGTAGCAGCCCGAGATTTTTATACTTGGGTTGCCCTGAGATTAGACCGTGGGTGCCGATGACAATATCGACCTGGCCGCTTTCCAGTTGGGCCAGTAAAATCTGCTGTTCTTTTTTGGTCTGAAAGCGTGAAAGTACGCCGATGTTAACCGGCCATTGAGAAAATCGATCCTGAAAAGAATTAAAATGTTGCTGCGCCAGCAGTGTGGTCGGTACTAACATAGCCACCTGCATCCCGCTCTGGACGGCAATAAACGCGGCGCGCATCGCGACCTCGGTTTTACCAAAGCCGACATCGCCACAAATTAGTCTGTCCATTGGTGTACTCGCCCGCATATCGGCCAGCACAGATTCAATCGCGTTTTGCTGATCTGGGGTCGCTTCAAACTCAAACTCGGCGGCGAATTTTTCGTACTGACTGATATCCAGCTGATGAACAAAACCTTTTTCCGCGGCGCGGCGCGAATATAAATCGAGCAGTTCAGCGGCTGTATCGCGTGCTTTTTCAATCGCCTTGCGTTTGGCCTTACCCCACGACTCGTTGCCCAGTTTGTGCCAGGGAGCCAGTTCAGGATTACTACCGGAGTATCGGTGGATCAATTGTAGCGACTGCACCGGCACGTATAATTTATCGCCGCCGGAATATTCCAGTGTTAAAAATTCGCTGGTCATTCCGCCAGCTTCAATTGTTTGCAGACCCAGGTAACGCCCAACACCCTGGTCGACGTGAACGACCGGATCGCCCGGCTTGAGTTCGGCCAGGTTATGAATTAAAAGATCGGCAGAGACACCTTTTTGCTGCTGGCGTCGCGGTTGTAAAACCTGACTACCAAACAGGTCGCTCTCAGCAATTACCAGTTGCGCGCCGATAGAAAATCCCTGTCGAACCGGAGCAACCGTAATGTATAGTCCATCGGCCGATTTGGACAAATCTGTCCAGTCCGTCAGTGTTTTAATTGCAACCTGATGCTTGCCCATTAACTGCCGCAATACTTCTTGTCGACCGGGAGATTCGGCGCAGATCAAAGTGCGTTGATAGGATTTAATTGCCGTTTTCAGTTGACTCAATGGATCGGCGTTTTTATGTTCAACCGCAACGGACGGACAATCTTTATATTCGAGCGATTGTACTTTTCCAGCAGCGGCCGCAGGCTTTTCGGTCAGAACGCTACTCGGGAATTGCTTTAGCCTGCCAAAAAGTTCGGCGCTGTCTGCAAATAGACTGAGTGGTGTCATGATTGGTCGTTCGCGATCGTAACGGTACTGCTCGTATCGCTGGTTCAATTCCTGCCAGAAAATCTCGACAGGAGCAACCAGATTGTCCTGATGAACCAGCATTAAGGCGCTGCTATCGATATAGTCAAATAGAGAACTCATCTGCTCAAAAAATAACGGCAGATAGTATTCGATCCCCGCAGGGAAAATGCCGTTACTGACGTCACGATAGATCGCCGAATCCTTCAGGTTAGTATCAAAGGTCGCACGCCAATTCTGTCGGAACAGGGCGATGGCACCCTCATCTGTCGGGTGCTCCCTAGCGGGCAATAGATCAACTCGATCAACCTTTGCGACGGTCAACTGGCTGTCCGGGTCGAAGGTGCGAAGTGACTCGATTTCGTCGTCAAATAACTCGATTCTGATGGGGACGGTCGAGCCCATGGGGAACAGGTCAATAATCGAACCGCGAACCGCAAACTCCCCGTGTTCCATTACGTTAGCAACGTAAACGTATCCGTTTTGGTCCAGCCTTTTTCTTAATGCTTCCAAAGGATAAGACTGCCCAACCTCCAGCAGTAGACACTGTTGTTCAATAAATTGACGCGGAGGTAGTTTTTGCAGAGCAGTGGATACCGGTAACAGCAGGATGCCACGTTGCAGACGAGGAAGCTGATACAGGGTTTGCAAGCGCTCTGAAATGATATCCTGATGAGGAGAAAAATAGTCGAACGGCAAAGTTTCCCAATCAGGCAAGGTCACTACCGGAATTTGGTTACGCTTGTCTTCACCGCTATTATCAGAGAGCCGACCGCCTTGCGCTCGCTCATGTTGCTGTAGAAAAAAATCGAGTTCTTTTCTCAGGGGAGCTACCGCTGCCGCATCGGGCAGTAACACCATAACCAGTCCCTGATAACTCTGCGCCAACTCCGCAATGCTGTGGGCAAATGCGCTGCCGTGTACTCCGCAAAAATAATTGCTGAAGCCGGGCTGGAGCTTAACTTGTTTAATAGGGAAGGGCGTGCCAGTCATAAAGTCGATCAAGGTAAAAGCAGTCAGTCGCGGATTATACCTGAGGGGTCAGGGGAGTAATAGCGTCTTTATACAGGTATCAGTTATACAGGCACCAGTGCTTTCCTTCATTGGTTTTAGGCCTGTGGGTGTTGGTCAGCAACGGACTAAATGTTAACCGGTTCATAAAACTGATCGTGGCCGCTGCTCATCGGTAGTGTATAGCGGGTTTAGATGGGCTTTGTCTGGTTTAAAAGTGCTAGTATTGCCCAGGTGACGTCTTTCATTTTCAGGCAACTTAGAAAAACTAATTTCTGACTGGTTACACTTTTTGTGTTTGTTTTCGGCTGGCATAGTTGGTCACGTCCTCAACTTGCGCAAAAGCTTGCGCCGCAGACTGTTTATACGTTGACGCTGGACATGCAATTTGAGCAGGATGCGCAAAGCATTAATATCACAACTTTTGTCCCGCAAACCAATTCCAGACAACGCGTAATTAAAGAAAGCGTAAACGTTAACGCAATGGCGCACTCGGTTAGTGAAAGTAAGCAGGGAAGAGTCGCTCAGTGGTCAGGAAGTTCGGCGGCTAACGCCGTTCAATACAGCGCTCTGGTGGCCGTCAAGGGGATTGAATATCAGATTGACGATAACTTAAAAATCACCTCGATTAGCGACAACTCACTGAAACCATTTTTACAGGCCACCGAAGCTATCCAGGTTGAACATGAAGAAGTTAGCGCTTTATGGCGGCTGATTAAACCGGCCAGAAGCAATAAAGTGAGCGCTGTATTGCAATCAATTTTTGACTATACCTACGGCGAGATTGAGGGAGCGCCATTTAAGGGCTTTACCGACGCGGTTACTGCTCTAAGGCTTAAACAGGCCAGCTGCAACGGCAAGAGCCGATTATTTGTGGCACTGGCAAGAGGCAAGGGTTTGCCCGCGCGACTGGTTGGTGGCATCATTTTAAATCCAGGCAGCAAAAAAACGTCGCATCAGTGGGTCGAAGTTCTGATCGCCGGGCACTGGATACCATTTGACCCGACCAATGGTCACTTCGCATCACTTCCAGCTAACTACCTGACCCTGTATCGAACCGACCAGGTGTTGTTTAGACACACCGCCGATATCAATTTTGACTACCTTTTTAGTATCGACAAACGCCTACTCGCGCCGGGCCTTTATCCTGTTGGTCGGGCCCTACCGCAAGAGCTGAGCAGCGAGACGGTTTCAACTGAAGCGCTGGCAAACGATATAAATACCTTTGAGCAAGACCAAGCCGAACAAGTTCTGGTTAACGAAGTTCCGGCTGAACAAATCTCGACTCAACAATCGTTTATCGACACCATTGATAAAAGCGACACAGGTCGAGATATCAATATCACGCGCTTACTATTATCAATGGGGCTGAAAGAACAAACCATCGGCCTGTTTCTATTGTTTCCGCTTTGCACGCTGCTGATCACTTTCTTGCGAAACCTGGTCGGTGTAAAAACATTTGGTATTTTTATGCCGATGCTTATCGCCGCGGCGGCGGTATTTACCGGATTTATAAAAGGTATTATTGCCTTTATTGTGATCCTCGCCGTAAGTTTTATCGCCGATGTTTTGTTGCAGCGATTGCACTTGCTCAAGATCCCACGGCTCGCCGCCATCATCACTTTGAATACCGCTTTTTTTATCTGGGGATTGAGTTTATTGGGCACCAGCAGTCAAATAGAATTTGGCATGCTATCGTTATTTCCGGTGGTGATTATCAGTTTCATCGCCGAGCGCATCCATCAACTTTCCAGCGACCGCCAGTGGCGCCAGCTTGTGTTGATCGCCTTAGGAACATTAGTGACTATCTGGTTGTGTTACCTGATCTTGAATTCATTCTTTTTGCAGGGATTATTTTCTTCTTTTCCGGAATTTTATCTGTTGGTGCTGGCAGGACAGATTTATGTCGGTAAGTGGACCGGATTACGTCTGAGTGAGCTTTATCGATTTAAAGATATTCTGATCGACAAGCGTTTTCCGGTTATGGGTATCAACAGCCGAAATAATGAGTTGATCAACCGTCTGAACCCGCCTCGATTGCTGGCGTTGGCGGCGGACAAACTCAAATCCAAATCGATTTTACTGCGGCATGGGGTAAAAGTTCCACATACCCTGCTGGCGATCAGCCGCTTGTCCCAACTTAATCAGTTAGACAAAAGCCTCAATAAGATCACCAGTTTTGCCCTTAAACCAAATCAGGGCTCCCAGGGAAACGGCATTGTGATTATCACAGGTAAAAATGGAGCTGATTTTATCTCTGCCAAGGGACGGTTAATTTCAATGGATAAGCTCAAGCAGCACTGCGCCGAAATTATTGCGGGCAATTACTCACAAATAGACGATGACGACACGGCTTATTTTGAACCACTGATCAAGCAGCCGCCGCTTTTGCAGGAAATTGCGCCCTATGGCTTAAGCGATATACGAGTCATCCTGTTTCACAACCGGGTGGTTAGCGCCATGTTGCGAGTCCCGACAAAGGCTTCTGATGGAAAAGCCAATTTACATCAGGGCGCAATAGGCATTTCAATTGATATTAAAAGTGGAGTCACCCAAAGCGCGCGACTGGCTGGTGAGGCAAAAACGCATCATCCGGATAGCAACATGCCACTGATTGGCGTGGAGTTGCCGGATTGGAGACATATTCTTGAAATGTCCCGTTCCTGCCAGAGAGCAATCCCGCTGGGCTATATGGGGGTTGATATTTGCCTGGACCGTGACCAGGGGCCGCTGGTGCTGGAAGTCAATGGTCGCCCCGGAATTGAAATTCAAAACATTCAGCAACAGGGGTTTTATCATGAATTCCAGAGCTGAAAATAGCCAACAGGATAGCAATGCGACCAATGATACCTCTGCGGTGATTCATTTAGGTAACGCGTTGCCGGCGGCACTGCTGTTTCTGGTGCTGGCTATTACAGTAATCAGTATTGAGGTTTCACTGGCGCATAGACCAGCACAACCCTTGCGTATTTTCGTCGCCAATAACTCGGGCGGGTCGCAGGAAGATGAATCGTCAGATTACAACCAGGGCGCGCAAGCGATAGATAGCAGCGCAGAAATCCTCGAACTGGCCGATCAGATAGAAACACTTTTTGTCACCGAAAAGGTGGACGCCTCCGCGATTCTAAAGCTGCCGCCAATGCTTCAATTACCCTCGGAAGCGGAGCGTATTTCCGTTCTTTATCACATCATTGAAAGCTTACTCGCTCGCGACGATTATCCTTTAGCACTAGCGCTATTTAATTTGCTGACACCGGAACAGCGGTTAGGTCACGGGCTTTTTTTTGATTACGCCAGAACTCTGGCGAAAACCGGTCACGCTGAGAAAAGCATGGTTCAATATGGCAAATTGCTTCAGTTACAGCCAAACAATCAGAGCGCTTCGATCAATCTGGGTTTACTTTTGTTGCAGCAAAGGAAATACCAGACGGCAAAAAAACATTTTGCTGCGGCGGTAAGCTTTACCAGCGCGCAACGAAAAGCGAAATCCTACGCCGGATTAGGCGACGCTGAGTTGGCTTTGAGCGAGTATGACAAAGCGATCGAGAGCTACCTTAAGTCAATAGAATACCGTCCAGCTCATACCCTGACGTGGCGTAAATTAGCAAGGGCGAAAAGGCTGGCGGGCCGGACATTTTCGCTAGTCAGCCAAAGTTACGAGCAGGCCGTCGCTATCGATCCGGGAAATCCGCGGCTGTTGTCGGAATATGCCGGTTTTTTAACTTCAAGGCTGGAATTTTCTGGTGCGGTTAAAAATTTGCGCCGGTCACTTGCGCTGGACAAAGCGAACCAGGGTAATCGCATGGCGCTAGTGGTCAGCTATTTGCAACTTGACAAGACGGTCAACGCTACTAAGCAAGCCGCCTTATTGAGCCAATATGCCAGCTCCAGTCAGTTTAAAGCCTACGCCAAAGGCCTTACCGCTTTTTTCAAACAAGAATACGACGTCAGCCTTGGGGAGTTTAAGCAAAGCCTGAAAAAAGGTCGAGATAACCAGCTAGCCTACCTTTTTATCGGATTGAATTATTTACGTTTGGACAAACCTAAAAACGCAAAACGCTACTTGCTTAAACTTAACGCGCAGCAAGATTATTTTAACCTGGCACAGTTTAAAATCCTTACCGCTGAATTAATGTTAAAGCGCACAGAGTCGGCAAGCAGGGTAGTGGCTGGCTTGTTGGAAAGCTTGCCGGAGAGCAATCAATTACCTTTCGAGCTGGCAAGAATAGCCTACCGGTACAAAAATACGCCAGTTTCCCTTGTCGCTATTAACGCGGCACTTGCCAAAAAAAATCCAGGCAAAAGAACCCGACTGATGGCCGCCAGAATATTCTGGCGTAATCAGCAAAAAAAGAAATCGTTAAAAATTTTAGAAGAGCTGACCGGGCAATATCCACGCTATAAGGCTGCGTTATACCGTTTTGCGGACTATCTGGAACAGAGTGGAAAGCGTGATGCGGCAATTGATTACTTTACCCGTTTACTCGATGTGAGCCGAGAATACAGCGACGCCCTCTACCGGCTTGCCCGGTTGACGAGCGAGCGGGGCGCGGGTCCGAAAGTGACTCAATTACTGGCTGAACAACTGCAATATCGTAGCGACCATCTGCGCGCCCGTATACTATATGCAGGTAACTTTTGTGAAACCAGTCAATTCACTGAATGCCATAAGCAGCTAGAATTAGTGTTAAAGCTCGATCCGAATAACCCGCAAGCGCAAGCGCTCAAGGAAAGGTCTCCGCAAAATGCCCGAAAAGAAAACAATGCCAGAAAGGAACGCAACGCAGCAGATTAGCTAAATTGCTTGCCATCAAATCATTGACCGCCGTGAACGCGCCGATACCATTAAAAAGAGAAATCATCTTGATAACAACAATAACGTCATTAGTAACTGGCTCAAAAAATCCGGCAAAGAGGGGAGTAGCTTTGAGTCTGACGGCACTCGTGTTGTTATCACCAACAGCGCTGACGAAAGTTAAATTATACGCCTCCGGCCTTTACGGAATTGATAGTAATCCCCACGAACTGTCAGATGCTCTGACCAATCAGCAGGAAGATTTTCTCTACGGAAATTTTCGTTTGTCTGCAAATTACGACAAACTCTTGTACGTGAAAGCCAGCGCAAAAAAAGCGCAGTACTTTAATGATGAGCGCGCCGACTGGTTTAAGGGAAATATCGATCTGGCTATTAAGTCCCGCTTCAAAATCAAAAAGCAGCGCTTTCGTTATAAACTATCAATGTCACAAAGTATCAACGATAAAACCTACGTCAGCCGCGTGACCGGCCTTGTGGCCACTTTTGGTGGTCAATCAATCGCCGATCGCTATGATTCTACGCTCACCGATTATAGCGGCAGATTGACCTTCCTTTCGCGCCAGAACACTAAATTTAGCCTCGAATATCAGCAGCGCAGTAAATCTTATGAAGAGTTTGAAATCGCCAACCTGAGCAATCTGGACTACGACCATAGCAAACTGACCTTTGACATTAATTACAAAGGCTCGGAAAAAGGTTATTTTTTTGCCGAAGCAAGTTACACCCTTCGTGATTATCTTGACCGCCGAGCAAAAGACCTGCTTGGAGGCAACATAATTGATAGCGACCTCGGCTATAGCTACAGCGATTTTAAGGCCGGTTATAATTACCGCCCGAATAAGCAGCTACGCTGGAAATATACCTTTAATTACAGGCAAAGAAACGATAACGCAAGCGGTTACTGGGACGCAGATTTTGCCTATATTTCAGTCTACAGCAAATATATTTTGGCCGATTACCATATACTTACCGGTAGCCTGAAGTACTCCAAATACACTTACGAAAACCAGCTTGACCTGGATCTGGTCGAGCTGGACGAATTCAACAAGGAAAAACAGGGGTTTAGCCTTAAACTCGACTATCACTGGATTCTGGCAACCTTGTATCAGACCAAATTAGGGCTATATGTCAGCCTGCAAGCTTCCGCTTTTGACCACACTAACCAGGACTACCAATACCAGCGTAATAGCGCAGCGGTCGGTATTCGCTGGTCGTTATAATTCACTTGAAGCGATACGGCATTTGTAAGAGAATAGCCGCCGGAAGTTGCGCCGAACCAAATTTGCGACTTACACCCTAAAATAAGCGCTCGTAGCTCACTTGGATAGAGCGGCCCCCTCCTAAGGGGCAGGTAACAGGTTCGACTCCTGTCGAGCGCGCCATTATTTTCACTAAATCAGAAGTAGACATTTGGCCGCAGTCAGTTTTTTCTGTGGTGGCGGTTATTACCAAAGAGGGATTGGTCACTATCTCGGGTGTCATTATAGTACCGTCAGTCGGATGTTAAAGAAGCAAGAGTGACAAGGGAAGACCTGACCCTACTCGTTCGGTTGTGACCCTACTCGTTCGGTTGAACGATTTCTGATATTCTTGTGATCGATTGCTTACAAGTCGCCCCCACTTTTTGAGGAATTACAAATCTATACTCAGGTTGCCATGCGCCAGTTAAAAGCCGTGCATGATGCCACACATCCCGCTAATCAAAAGAAAACAGACCAAACAGAGGAGGGCGCCCAAAAAGCCGCCAGATACAAGCTAATAGACGCCTTGGACGCGGAAGCAGATAACGAAACTAAACACTAATCAACATCCTACCTTCTCTTTAGTCGCTAAAAAAGAGCGTGATTGGTTACAAAATGATATGATTAAGTTTATAAAATTGAATGATGGAGTGAAAATCATGCCAACCAATTATGCTGAAAAACTACAAGATGAAATCGACCATGTGCCGCAGGAATACTTGCCTGCCTTGCTCAATATCGTTCATAGTTTCCGAGCAAGCGTGAGCCTGAAGTCTGCCGGTGAAAGCTTTAAGCAAGGCTGGGGTGAGGTGATGCGAGGTGAAACCCAACCCATTGATAAACTCTGGGATGGTATAGACGCTTAATGGAAATCTGCTTCTCGCCAGAGTTTAAGCACAACCTTCGTCAACTGGCCAAACGTTACCGCAGCATTCGCACCGATGTAGAAACCCTCACCGAACAACTATTTAAAGGTGAAACACCGGGCGACCAAATTTCAGGCACAGGCTATACTCTCCACAAAGTCCGCCTCAAAAATAGCGACAATAACAAAGGAAAAAGCGGCGGTTATCGGGTTGTCTACTATCTACAAACTGCAGATGATATAGCCTTAGTCACCATCTACTCAAAGTCTGACCAATCGGACGTCAGCTCCGAAGAACTCAAAGGGTTCTTGAGTGATTACGAAAACGCTTCGGACAATTAATCCTCATTCTCCTTTAGCCGCTTCTCTTGTTGTAACGAAAAACGAAAACTAACGAAATGCGGACAGGCACATTAATAAAGATCTTGTCTTAACGAAACACGGACAGGCACATTAATAAAGATCTTGTCTGATTTTATGATACTGGCGTTGGATTTTAGGAGGCGGATCGGGAAGGTCGCTGTTTTTTATCCCAGTTCGAAGGAATGGCATTTTTTAGCGGTTATTCTCAAATATCAGGCGCTATGAATTACCCCGCGATGCAGGAAGTCAATTAAATGTCCCGTTCTAACCGTTCGGACAGTGGGGTTATATTTTTTCAATGGTTTTTTGAGCAAAAAACCATTAATTGGCCAGGGTTGCATTCAGTTTTTTCCTGAAAACTGGAAAAAATCCAACGCTAATTGCTCTTTAAGGCTATCATAGTGTCTGTCCAGAGTTGTCCTCTCCAGAGTTGTCCCGTACCTCGTCCAATCATCCTTTAATATTCAAACTGGAAATAATTCAGAAGCAATCTCATCCAGGCTATTTCTAGCACCAGTACTAGGTACTTGCTGTAAAACGAAATTGAAATCACACGCTGGTCTTAGCAATGAAACAAGCATAAAATTTTTCTGGATATTAACTTTATCGACTTGATCGAAAAGTCCGTAATTTTTTTCTAGCAGGCAAGCGCATAGCTCTCGATTACCCTGGCACAAAAACAATAACGGAGTGGCCAGCTCCAGTAATCGACTTTTACCGATTACTGCGTCTCCAAAATCCAGTATGCCGCAGATGTGATAATCTTGGCCCGTCCGTTCGACCATCAGATTCCATTGATGTAAATCCATATGAATAAAGATTGATTTTGTATCGTCAAAATAATCGCTTGAGGCTGCTAGGTAAGCAGGAATTTGTGCAGCCAGCTTTTGACTGAGCTTCTTACGGACATGACGCGGTACACATTCGTCGAGCAGTTGTTGATGATATGCTGCCCAGTCCACTTTCAAACAAGAATTTTTCGGAGTTGCAATAAGGTGTAGTTCTCTGATGAAACGGCCAAGCTGGGCAATTAGATGAAGCTTTTGTTGATGTTCAAGGCCATCCCATACATCGGCCAACGAGACGCCGGGTAATACCGACATCACCACATAAATCCAGCGGTTAACTTCACCGTTGCCAATAACTTCAGGTATAGCAATCGACAATTTTCCGGAAACTATTCTATTCCCTTCGATTTCGGCTTCACCCTGATAGCCCCAGTTTGGTGGAACCAGCTTTATGATTAAACGTCCGCCGAGTTTGAATAAAGCATTGGCGCCTTCTTTGATTCGAACGAATTCCCCCGCACCTAGCTGATGTTTATTTCGCAAAAATTCCAGTACGGGTATCCAGTATTCGTCTGCAGCGTTATCGAGTAAATCACAACTATGCTCATAACTTGGCCGTTCGGGGAGATAGGATTGCTCCTCCGATATATTGCCGTGAGAGGTTGGCTTATCAGACATGTTTGGCAGTACCAGGCTATTGGAGGTCAAGCTCAAATCCAGCGTTTAATGCCGGAAAGAAAACCAGAATTAATGCGTGTTGAATTATCGCACGAGTTCAGTCGGGACAACAACCTGGGTTTGATTTCAATAAGTCGAGTAAAAAATCATTCGTGTCTTGTCGTAAAAATCTATTTTATTGATAGCAGAAAATCTCCCATTCGACCTAGCGTTCCATCCTGTCGTTCAAAATTTGATTCCATTATTAACTGATTGCCACCAGTATAAATTTGGTTTTCAGGTTGGTAGTTTAGTGATAAGCGTTGTATATTTTCCGTTTCAAGTGGACGTAAATTTTGAAATCCATCAGCGCCAAAACTCAATAACAACAAGCTACTAAATATTTTATCCTGTGCGTCAATCTGGTTATCAGCATTATCGTCGTACCGGGCTAAATCTGCAAAGCCATCGACAGCCCCGCGGGCATCACCAAATAACTCCGCACCATTATCAATGATTCCATTCTGATTTTTATCAAAGCTTAAAAAAGCATTCGCCGAGCTAAGACCAATCATTTTATCTAAGCGACCGTCGGCATTAAGGTCAAATGAAACTGAATGGTCAGGTTCAAATTCGAAATCAGATTGATCCAGATTTAAGATCAAGGGATCTGATTTTTCATTGTTAGCAGACTCGAAGCTGGCGGAAAAAGAAAATTGTGTTTCTCGGGTCAGGGAGATACTAATCCTTGTGTTTTCGACTGAATTGCTCGATTCCAGATTAAACGTTTCGGTCTGCGAAAACTCAAAATCAATTGAAAAATTGGCCTGCTGGTTATCAAAGCCTAATTCCTGTTGAAGCTCAAATTGCTGGCTTGATTGATATTGCAAGTTGAGTTCGAATTCGCTCAAAGCGCTCGTGTGAGGATTTCTTTCGGGTTGCCCTCTGGAGGCAGCAGCATTTTCAGGCTTAGCTCCATTCGCGCGAGCGATCGCTTGCATTAATTGATAAGCCAGCGATTGCGATTTCTCCTGCGCTAGTTGCTCGCTCAAGTCGGTTTCTGTCGGCTGCTCTGAATTCGCTTGCGAAATTGAATGTATTGCCGAATGTTGATCCGCGGGATCCCTTGCTTTTTTGGTTGTGAATTGCGGCATAGCTCGCAACGCCGATTGGTGCGAAACCTGGCGGTTGTTAAAAGAGGAGTGCGTTTGGCTTCCGATGGCAAATGACACGATTTTCTCCCATATTGGCTCTTTGGCGTTTTGGCTCTGATTTGAACGTCCACTTCGGGCGATCAAACCGCATGGATATAATTTAAACGAGTATCAAGCATGACTATCGGAGTCTGACTATTGGACTTTAATTTTGAGCAAAAATGGAATAAAAATTGGATTTGACAGATTACTCGCCTTGTGTGAAATCGCTTAATTCCCTTTACCTCCTGGCTAGGGCGAGGGTTAAAACCAGAAGAAGGGCGGACTATCAGTGAAAATCCCTGGAGTGACGCTTAAACTCCGGTAGCCGCTCGCTAAGGTCCTGAATATGCCCGGCGATAACGTGCACGACAGATTTTTCTCGTTCTATTTTTCCCTTAATTAACAGCAGGCGACTGGTTAAAATACTTTGCCTGAATTTCTCGACGGTATTTTTCCAGACGATAATGTTCATATTGCCGGTTTCATCTTCCAGCGTTATAAACAGGACGCCGGCGGCTGTTCCAGGCCTTTGCCGTCCGGTAACAACTCCGGCAACTTTGACAAATTGCCCCTGGCGCATGGATTTTAGCTCGCTGGCTTTTTTGCAGGTTTCAATCCAGTTATTGTTTCTCAATATGGCCATCGGATGGGCATTGAGCGTCAATCCAGTGCTTTTGTAATCGGCGATCATTTCCTCAACTTCGCTTGGAGAAGGGAGCAACTGCTCTTTGCGCTGATCTTTTATAATGCGACTTTCAAGCGGTTCAAGCAGGGGTTTAGCCTGTTCAATTGCCAGGGATTGCCATTGAGCCTGAAAACGATCGCTGGCAAGACGCGGTAGTACGTTAGCTTGCACCAGTGCATTTTTTTCCTGCGCGTTGAGCTGGCAACGAGTGACCAGATCCTTGATATTGCTGAATGGGTTTTGCGCTCGGCTGGTGACAACTTTGCCCGCCGCATTCCTGCTGAACCCCTTGACAAGATGCAGTCCAAGCCGGATTGTGTTTGGCGTTTTGACGGAGCAGGGCGGCAATTGTTCTGTGCCGCTAACGACCGTCGATTCCCATAGGCTATGGTCAACGTCAATCGGTAAAATTTTTACTCTGTGGCGCTGCGCATCCTGCATGAGTTGCGAAGGCGTATAAAACCCCATGGGCTGGCTATTGAGTAAGGCACAATAAAACGCTGCGCTGTGATGACGTTTAAGCCAACCAGAAAAATAGGCCAATATGGCGAAACTGGCAGAATGGGATTCAGGAAATCCGTAGCTGCCAAAGCCTTTCATTTGTTCAAATAGACGCTCGGCAAAATCCTGTGAATGGCCGTTTTTTAACATGCCATTAACCAGCCTGTCTTTAAACTGGTAAAGCTCGCCGTTTTTGCCCCAGCTTGCCATCGCCCGGCGCAACTGGTCGGCCTGACCGCCGCTAAAACCAGCGGCAACCATTGCCAGTTTGATCACCTGCTCCTGAAAAATAGGCACGCCCAGGGTGCGCTGCAGTACAGCTTTAACCTGTGCATTGGGGTAGTTTGTCGGCATTTCACCGTTACGACGCTTCAGGTAGGGGTGCACCATATTACCCTGGATCGGACCAGGCCTGACGATGGCAATCTGAATAACCAGATCATAAAAGCAACGCGGTTTCAGTCGTGGCAGCATACTCATTTGCGCGCGCGACTCAATCTGAAAAACGCCAACGGTATCGCCGTTGCAAAACATCTGGTAGGTCAGGGGATCTTCTCTGGGAATATCCGACAGGGCTTTAACGGGAGAGTAGCTCGCGCAAATTTGCAGGCACTTTCTGATCATGGTGAGCATTCCCAAAGCGAGTACGTCAATTTTTAATAGCCCAAGCGCTTCAATATCGTACTTGTCCCACTGGATCACGGTGCGCTCAGGCATACTGGCGTTTTCAACCGGCACCAGCGTTGAAATCGGATTGCGGGTAATGATAAAGCCGCCAACGTGTTGCGATAAATGACGAGGAAATCCGAGTATGGCGATCACCAGTTGATAAAAATGCTGTACCACTATGTTTTTTTGCGGTAACTTCATTTTTTCAAAATAGGCTTCAAGAGAATCCGGCTTATCCCACCAGGCGAGTGATTTACTTAAATGCTCCAGAATAAGTGCATCAATTCCCAGGGCTTTACCCACGTCACGAATAGCGCTTTTTAAACGATAAGTGATCAGGGTTGCCGCCAACGCCGCCCGATCACGACCATATTTTTTATAAATATACTGAATGACTTCTTCACGTCGCTGGTGTTCAAAATCAACGTCGATATCCGGCGGTTCGTTTCTTTCTTCTGAAATAAATCGTTCAAATAATAAATCACTCTGTTGCGGGTCGACTTCGGTAATAAACAGGCAATAACAAACGGCAGAATTGGCCGCAGATCCGCGACCCTGGCAGAGAATATTCCGGTTTCTGGCGAACTGGACAATATCGTAGACGGTCAAAAAATAATGTTCGTACTGCATTTTTTTGATCACGCCTAGTTCGTATTCTATCTGACCTCGAACCTTTTCACTCATGCCCTGCGGCCAGCGCTTTTTTGCGCCATTAAAACTTAGCTGGCGTAAGTAGTCGCTGGCGTTAAACTTTTTTGGCAAGATCTCGTCAGGATATTCGTAACGAAGTTCGTCAAGAGAGAAATGACAGCGATCGGCTATGACTTGCGTTTCTATCAGCAGGCTTTGCGGGTAAAGCTGTGATATGCGTTCGAGCGATCTTAAACTTTGCTCCGCATTGGCCAACAGCTCGCCGCTAAGTTGTTGCAAGGTCTGGTTGGCTTTTATAGCACTTAAACAATGCTGCAGCTTCAGCCGGTTTTTCTTGTGCATTAACACGCTATTTTGTGCAACCAGCGGGACTTTGAACTGACTGGCAAGTTGCAAACACTTAAGATACAGAGGGTAGTCGTGCGGCGTTAACAGGCGGGAATAGCCAATCCATAACCGGCCTGGAAAAAATTCAACCAGTTCGGTTAATTGTTGCGATGCGCGCGAATAATTATTAACCGGCAGCCAGATACATAAACAACGCCTGATGTATTGCGGCAGGTCATTTGATTTTATCTGATATTGTCCTTTTTTCTGCCGCCGTCTTGCGCGAGTGATCAAGGATGATAACTCGGCGTAAGCCTGCCGGTCGGGGCACAGCAGTATGATCTGCAGATCTTTTTCTCCCTGCCAGTCAATTTTCAGGCGTGAGCCAATAACTAATTTTATACCCTGTTTTTTAGCTTCAGTATGCGCTCGCACCACCCCCGCAAGGGTACATTCATCAGTTATAGCGATGCCGGAATACCCCAGCTTTGCAGCCTGAGCAACCAACTCATGCGGATGCGAAGCGCCAGTAAGGAAAGTAAAATTACTGGTTGTATTAAGTTCATAAAATATACTTTGGTGATTTTCTTTAATCAGATTCATCTCATTATTTTTCGTTGCTTCTCTCTCTTGCTTTAAGATTTTCATAGAGGGGAAGAGCTAAAGGCCAAGTTCCAGCTCTCTCTGGGATAAGGCCAGAATAAGGCTGGTTAATACATCGTCAAACTCATTTATCACCTGATTATTCCAAAAGCGAACCACCTTATAACCTTTGTTTTGTAAATAACGAGTGCGATAAACATCCTGCTCTCGGTTGTCCATATGTTGACCACCGTCCAGCTCAATAATTAACATTAGTTCACGACAGACAAAGTCGACGATGTAAGGCGCAACGATAAACTGGCGATAGAATTTTTTGTTTTCCAATTGTCTTGCTCGAATTGAACGCCAGAAAATTTCCTCTGCATCGGTTTGGTTTGCTCTCAGGTATCTTGCCCTTTGTTTTAAAATTGACATACTGTTCTCCATTGTCTTGTTGATTTTTCCCTCACCCTAGCCCTCTCCCGGAGGGAGAGGGGACAGAGCATGCTTTGTTGTTTACATTAACCCTCACCCTAACCCTCTCCCAGAGGGAGAGGGGACAGAGCATGCTTTGTTGTTTACATTAACCCTCACCCTAACCCTCTCCCAGAGGGAGAGGGGACAGATCATGCTTTGTTGTTTACATTAACCCTCACCCTAACGCTCTCCCGGAGGGAGAGGGAACAGAGCATGCTTTGTCGTTTACATTAACCCTCACCCTAGCCCTCTCCCAGAGGGAGAGGGGATAGATCGTGTGCTTTGGAGGCACTGATTTTTCCTTCACCCTAGTCCTCTCCCGGAGGGAGAGGGGACAGAGCTTATGTCTTTGAAATGTGTATTTTTCCACCCTGACAAGTCACATTAAAGCTCTCGCTGCTCTAATTCCCTCTCCCTCTGGGAGAGGGCTAGGGTGAGGGCATTTACCATTCATAGCATCAATGGTTAACTGTAAATTCCATGTAAAAACCATTGCTGTTTTAATTGATCAAAAAACACCCAGTAAATAGTGCCGTTTTCATGCTCGGCCAAAAAATAATCTCTGGCGATCTTTTTTTTCCACCAGTAATGGGTGATTTTTTCCTGCGATGAAATAATTTGCAGCTCTCCCTTATATAAAAGCTTTCGCTGGTTAAATCTGATAGGCTCCGGATTTTCCAGTAACCAGGCGGGTCGCGTTGGCAATTCATCCAGATCCAGCGCCAACGCGCCGCTGGCTATGGTAGCGACTGAGCCGGAATTTTCTCGGCTGCTGTTGAGTTGTCGCTTATCTTGCTGTTTTTTGTTTTGCGGATAACAAACAGCAGGTTCCATTACTTTTCGCTGGGCTAACTCAGGCACAACTTGCGATTGTTGCTCCAGTTGATAACAGCTGGCGTTACCCAGTCTGGCTCTTATTTTATTGATAAAGTGTGAGCTTTGTTTGAACGGAACGACCTGTTCAAACAGTTGCTGGTTGATAGTATTTAAATCGCTGAGCTTGCTTGCGGTTAGTGCAATTGCTTCAATTGGGGCGTGCAGACTATAACGCTCAAGATTTAGCTGAGTTAACTCCATGTATGTTTTCTCACTAACGCCTTCATCGGTGATCAATACTTCAAAGCCTATACTGTTTTTTTCAGAGTCAAACAATTCCCAGTGCAAACATTGGCAGCTTTTCTGTTTTAATGTTAAAAAACGGCACAAGTTTTTTAACAGCCGCTTTATCGGAAATAACAGGCCATTGCGGTGATGAACGACATCAATAAACTCCAGTTTCTGATCGAAATTCTCCGCTGGAGAAAAATAAATTTGCGGATCCGGGATGTCTCCAAAAAGCTGTGATAAATACTTTCCCAGAGCCCCCCCAAAACGCTTTTGAATTGATTTGTGCGGCAGGCGACTCAGCTCTCCCAGCAGCTTGATTCCAATTGAATGAATTTTTTCAATCGTTTTTTCGTCAACTGCAAGGCGGGTAACGGGCATTTTAGCGATTTGTTTTTCGATAACGGCGTGATTAATCTTTTGCTGTTTTTCCTGCCAGGCCGAAAGAGAATATGGCAGCCCTTCAAAGCTAAGAAGTTCGGCCGACTTTGGCGTATCGCCAATTGCCAGTTGATAGCTAACCTGTTCCTTATCCAGCGCCGCGGAAAGCTGTGCTAAAAAATTATTTAAACCGTGGTATAGGCTCAGGCTACGCCCAATTTCCATCAGTATCACTCCTTCAGTATTTAAACTGATGGCTGGTGAAAATGCGTACAACATTAGCGCCAGCTCATTTAATTGTTGTTGCTCTCGGTTCGAGTTTCTTTTAAGCAGTCGCAAATCGTCACAAAAAGCCAAAGCAGTGGCGACGCTTTGCCCGACTCTGATCCCGCAATCAAACGCGGCGTCATCAAGACAGACAACTCGATTGCTTTCAAGAACCGCATTCACTTTTGATGCGCCTGAAGTTATCTGTGCGCATTTATCACTCCTGCTACTGGCTTCACCTAAAAGCAGCGCTTGTAGCGGTAACGCGGGCAGGCGAATTGATAACCACATCAGCCTTTTCCCTCAATGGTAAGACGCAGAAAGCGTCGTCTGGTTATCGTTTTGAGCAAGGCGCGTTTGAATCGGATCGGGCTGTGTCAGCGAGGTTATCGCCGAGCGTTCCTTCTGCGGCGTATCTGTCATCGCTACAGGCAAATCCGGCCAATGTCTCGCTGCCTGCGCGTTCCAGTAAACCCGTTCAGGAAACAGGTCAAGACTGACTTGTTGACCACTCCAACCACCGGGCTGTTTAATAATGTTTAATTGTCGGTGTAATCCGTTGGGTCGCATAACAATTCTAAGGACGGCGGAAGATGCCTGCTGCTGCATGCTGTGGCAACGTAAAATAAAGCCCCAGCAGTTTGCATTTTTTGCCGCCAGCGTCAGCTTACGTACTTCACTGGTCAGCGTTTTTGCCGGCAGCCACAAAAGTACCGCCGAGCAGGCTCCAGAAGCCATCGCCTGTTGCGCCGCCCAAACGCTGTCAGGGAGGGTGCTGGCTCTGGTGATCACCAGTTTCTCAAGCGCCAATTTGTGCAACGACAGGGCAGGTGCGTAGGGCAGGTAGGGCGGATTTATCCAGCTGATGTAACCGGGTTTAAGACTCAAACGCGTCAGCAAAGGCAAAAGCAAGCGTAACTCACCAATACCATTTTGACTGAGCAATAGCTCGGACAATGCCCCTTGCGGCCAGCCGGAATAGTGCAATACTTTATCCAGCGCGGGATAGCCACTAGTGATCACCGGACGCTGACACGTCTTTTGCGAGCCCTGCCAGAGACTACCGCTTTGTAATAACTGAGTAATTGAGGATATTGATGACATGAAAAAAACACTAAAGAATAAACAAAACTACCTATATAAGTAGCATGTATTTGAGTGGTTATCCAGCCATGTTTTCCGTATTTTTGCTAACGCTTTGAATTTGTTGTAAGTTTATTTTGTCGAATAATTAGATGGTATTATTCAGCCTTGACGTATAACGTGTTTTGATGCTGAAAGCAGAATAGAGGAAACCAAGGTATGCTCTCTCGAAGAGAAATTATAAAACTGTCAGTATTAGCCGGCGCCGCGTTGAGTGTACCAAGTGGGATGTTGCACGCAGCCAGTAAAAAAGAGTTAATTACTCGCGTAATTCCAAAGACCGGTGAGAGACTACCAATCGTTGGACTCGGAACTTCAGCTTCTTTCCGTCGCATTGCTGCAAGTGACGATGTCAGTCAATTACACCAGGTCATCAATACATTGTTAGATAAAGGGGGAACTGTATTTGATACGGCGCCCAGTTATGGTGAGGCTGAACGAGTTGCAGGAAAAATTGTACAGCAACTAGATGCGGCCAGAAAAGTATTTTGGGCGACCAAGGTTAACGTTGTTCCGCGCAGCGGTTCATTGGCCGACGCCGATAAAGCAAGAGCTCAGATAGAGCGCTCGTTTGACCACATTGGTAAAGACCCAATCGATTTGATCCAGGTCCATAACCTGAAAGATATTCCCACCCAAATGGGAATTCTTAAAGAACTAAAAGAAGAAGGGCGGGTGCGCTACATTGGTACAACCTCTACCAGCCATTCTCGTTTCTCTGATCTTGCGACCGTAATGCGCAATGAATCGATTGATTTTATTGGCGTAAACTATGCTGTCGACGATCGCAGGGCTGCAGAAGAAATTCTTCCTATCGCTGCAGATCGCGGAATCGCCGTTATGGTGTATTTACCTTTCGGTCGCTCTCGCCTGTGGAAGCGTGTCGGTGATCGCAAAGTTCCTGAATGGGCTGGCGAGATAGGAATAAAGTCGTGGGGACAGTTCTTTATTAAATATGTGGCTGCTCACCCAGCTGTAACTGTCGTAACGCCAGCGACGAGTAAACCAAAACATATGCTAGACAATATTGGTGCCGCCGTTGGTGAATTACCCGACGAGACTTTGAGGAAACGCATGGCTGAATTGATTGATGCACTGCCATCGGCTTGAGTTAATGATTTCATCAGATTCTTTGACCAATTAACGCGCTATGACAAGCAACTCAAAATTCAGCTTAATTCGCCACCTTCTCTTTCATCACACTCACCAACAGCGCCGGTAAAAAGCTTAGGCTCAACAAGGTCGAAAACAATATCCCCGTCAAAACAATAATCCCCACGCCCCGATATAACTCAGTTCCGTCTCCCGGAATAAATACCAAAGGCGCCAAGCCAAAAATAGTCGTTGCCGTTGACATGAGGATCGGCATCAAGCGCTTTTTAACCGCGTGCCTGACCGCGTCGGCCACCATCGCGCCTTGTTGTTGTAAATACTTCCGCGTTTCATCCACGATTAAAATTGGATTGTTCACCACTGTACCGAGCAAAATTAAAAATCCCAACATGGTGATCATATCAAAAGGCTGGTGGAAACTACTTAAGCCGACGCTGTTTAGCAGACTGTTTAAACCATTTATTGTGATTAAACCTAACAAGCCGCCCGCCATGCCTAAAGGCACTGTTGCTAAAATAAAAAGTGGAAAACGCCAGTGGGTAAAAATAGCCACCAGCAACAGGTAACTTAAAATAATCGAAATTACAAAATTGCTCGACAATGAAGCCCGTGTCGATTCCAGCTGGTCCGCCGCACCGCTAATGCTCACAATAATTCCCTGGGCGATTTTACCCTGTTGCCAAAGCGAAGGCAGTAGTTCAGTTCTGACGATTTGTTCTGCCGTTTCAAGCGCGACGTTTCGCGGCGGAATAATATACACTGTCACCGTTCGATTACCATCGACGCGTCTTACGCTATTACTACTTTTACTGATAGTTAAATCCGTTAGCGCATTTAAAGGCATCACCTTACCGGCTGGCGTTATAATGGGGGAAGTCGCAAGCTGGTCGATGTTTTGTTGGTTACCGGCGCTACTAAACAAAAAGATATCCACCTTATCGTCCTCTAAAATAAATTCGTCAACGTAAGCGCCGTCACTTAAAGCCGATACCGCATAACCTAACTCGCTGCTTGTTAGCCCCAACTCGGCGATGCGGTCCCAACGCGGCTTAATTTCGATCATCGGTTGGTTCAAACTCAAAGATCCGGGGTCGGAATTTAACTGCGGGTTTTCAAAAGTCGCTTCGGCTCCTTGATAAACCGCTTCCGCCGCTTGGTAGAGCTCGGTGATCCGCGGCCCGGCAATGTCGACCGCCACGGCTCGGGTACCACCATCGTTGCTGGAAATAATTGAACCGCGTGAAGAAAAAGCGCGCATGCCCTGGTAACTTTTAAATTTTTTGGTGATCGCCTCCATCATCGCCAGAATATTGGCATGATCGACAGGTGCGCTTAAAAACCAGATGCGGCTAACGCTGACCCGCATACTGTAATAAGCCAGTGGCGGCATTTCAGTTTTGCCGTTATCGAAGTCTTTAGTGGAGGCATTGATATGACGGTCAAAATAATCCCTGAGCTCAACGCCAATTTCTTTCATTTGAGACAGGTTATAGCTGGGCGGTGCTATCATCATGGAAAAGGCTTTCGGCTCTTCACCTTCGGGCAGGTACTCAGCGGCGGGCATTAATAAATAAGCCGCACCCATCACGGCGATAATAATACTGATGGTAGAAATTCTCGCCTTTTGTTTGCTCTGGATAAAAAAGTCGACAAATTTAAGCCATTTGTCGGAAAGCTGAATTTGCTGCGCTTCGTCGACGGCGTCTTTTTTGCTGACATTCGCCAAAGCGACGGGTACGACAAAGATCGCAACCAGCATGGAAGTAATGATGGCGGCGGAAATCGCGATGGCGATGTCGGAATAAAGCTGTCCGGCTTCTTGATGTACAAAAAGAATGGGCGCAAAAACCAACACTGTGGTGGTAGTCGACGCGAGCACGGCAGGCCAGACTTCTTGCGCGCCACTCACCGCGGCTTTCAGGCGGGTGATGCCTTTCCTTTTGGCTTGCATAATACTTTCTAATACGACAATCGAGTTATCGACGGTCATACCGATAGCGAAAGCAACACCGGCTAATGAAATCACGTTGATGGTTCGATTAAACATCAACAAGCCTAAAAACGCAGCGATAGTACAGAGCGGTATCCCCAAAACGCCGATAATAGTCGCTTGTGCAGACCGTAAAAACAGGTACATAACCAGCGTGGCCAAAACGGCGCCCAGGCCCAGGTTAAACCAGACGTTTTGCAGCGAACTTTTCACGTACTTTACATCATCGCTGGTGAGCTTTAATTCCAGGCCATTTTGCTGCAAAAGATCCTGGTTGATTTGTTTGACGACTTCTAGCATTTGGGATTTTATATCGATAACGTTAGAGCCGGGTTCGCGGCGCACCGACATTCTTAACGTTCTTTCGCCGTTATAGTAAGACACGGACCGGGTCTCAAAATGGTCTAGTTCGACGGTGGCAACATCGCTCAGGTATATATTGGTTTCTCCCTGACGGGCAATAATTAACGATTCGAGTTCTTCGACCTGTTTAAACCGGCCGATCATGCGGATCAGAAAACGCTCTTTGCCATCTTCGATATCGCCGGCAGACGCGTCTCGGTTTCTTTGTCGCACGGCATTGCGCACTTGCGACAAACTGATACCCCGTTGTGCCAATCTCGAGGGGGCGACTTTGATCTGGATTTGTCTGGCCGCGCCGCCGCCGACTCTTACTTCGGAAACGCCAGGCACGGTTTCCATTCTTGGCCGCACGTAATCTTCGGCGAAATCCCGAATAAGGTCCATATCCAGGCCGAGTGGATTGCCTTGTTGCGGCCTGAGGGTGAAATACATAAAAGCGTTACTGGAAAAGGAACTGGCTAACAGGCGAGGTTGGTCGACGTTTTCGGGGTAGGAGGGCACCTGGCTGAGCGCGTTGTTAACGTCCAGCAGCGCGTCGCTGGCGTCGACGCCGAAAGGAAACTCTAACTCAATGGAAGCTTCGCCCATTTCCGCATAAGAAGTCATTCGTTGTAAATTCGGCAGACTGCGCAGATACCTTTCTTGCTCAATCAAGATTTCTTTTTCAACGTCTTGCGGTGTTGCGCCCGGCCATCCCGTTGAGACGCTGATGGTGCGTACTTCTAAGTCGGGGATCATCTGCACAGGAATTTTTAACGCGCCAACAACGCCTAGTATCGTCACTATAAAAACGATAACCGCAACCAGGGTGCCATGCTTGGCAGCAGACTGAAACACTAGCGAAATCCTTTGGTTGCGACAACGGTGACCAACTGGTTGTCCTTGAGTAATTCGGTACCCGAAATTACTACGGCTGAATTACTCGGTAGACCGGTGACAGCTACGCGATCCATTTCGCTTTTTATCAGGTTGATTTTATGGCGTTTGACCCTATCAGCGTTAACCGTGAACGCGCTATTTCCGCCGTCGGGGTGTCTTTTTAATGCGGTCTTTGGGATCCAGGTGAGCGCCTCATTTTCAGCAGGCAAGCTAAAGCGGGCACGGGCTGACATGCCCGGAATCAATTCGGTATTGTCCGGTAAATCGATTCGAATTTTCACCGTTCGACTCAAAGGTTGCGAAACGGTGACTATATTGGTCAGCGGTAACTGGTATTGCTTGTCTGGCATAACGTCCGGGATAACGATCGCCATTACTTGTGACATTTTTGAAAAGGCTTTCAGGTGTTCCTGTGGTAAATCGACGATAAGACGAAGTGATTTATTCGACACCAGTTGGAAAATCTGATCTTGCTGGCCAATCCATTCGCCAAGGTCGACGTTACGCCTTGCAATAATACCGTCAAACGGCGCGGTTAAAGTATGCCGCCTTACGATTTCTTTTTGTAGTGCCACTTGTGCTTGCGTGTTGCTCAACTCTGCATTTGCACTCGCCAGACTCGCTTTGCGTTCCGCCAATATACTATCGGCGACCACTTTGCTTTTGGCCAGCGAGGCGACTTCATCGAATTGCCGCTGCGCTTCCTGTTGCTGAACCTGTGCCGATATATGGTTAGCCTCCACCTGGGATAAGCGAAGTTTCGCCAGGGTGTCATCAAGGGATAATAACGCCTGGCCGGCGGTCACTTTATCGCCGGCTTCGGCAAAGATGGCTTTCACCAAACCCGTTTCTAAAGACGCGAGCTGAGCATCTTGCGCTGCCAAGACTGTTCCGCTCAGTTCGAGCGTGAGCTTCTCGGTTTCTTGTTCAGGATAAAAGACTTCGACTTCAACGGACTCTGCCCAGGAAGCAAAAGCGACACAGGTTAGTAGTAGGCTAACTAATGAAACTATTGCTTTTCGCATGGAAGCCTCGAATGACAGTTATCGTTATTTTTCAATATTATGCCTTGATTGAGATTTCTCGAACAGTGTTTTTAATAAACGGAATGGGTAAGATAGGAGGAATCTATTATCGAAAAGTCTCTTGTAACAAGAGAGCCACAATTTCGTTAACAGCCGAGCTAAGCGAGCAATAATCAAAAGTAGGCGCTTTGAGGCGAGCCTCTTGTAATTGGCCGAAAAAAACTTGATGTTCAGCACTGTTGCCAGCGGAGCCAATACGAGCGCTACTCTGTAAAGCGTAAGTTTTTTGTATCGCTTGCTAAGAAAGAAATGAGCGTCTAAGGGAAAGTAAAAAGATAATCAAAACCGCACACTAGATGACAATCTCAACTTAAATGATTTTTACCAAGCGCCAAAGGTTAATCCCTCAACAACTGCAATTTGAGGTCCGGCCGGGATTTGTGTTAAATTTAGCCACTAAGCCCGCAAGTTATTGATATTAAAAGCATATATTGCATGCTAAATATTTAGTTCGTAATCCATTGGAGCCACCTTTCTTTTCAGATTAAGCTCAAAATTTCCAAGCCGCCCAAAATGTTCCGTACGGTACGGCGAAAACCCACTCATGTCTTCCTCTTGAATATCGTAACCTTCGGACTTTAATTGATTAAAAACATGCGTCATAGAATTAACGTTATGCAATATCGCCATGTTCGCGAGCAAATGGTTGTACTTAACGATCTTACTCTGCTCATTTCTTAGATTTGCAGCAATGACTCCGCCATTAGCAAAAAACAACCAATTACAAAACTCATTGAACTCCTCGCTTTTACAGGTTGCCGCTTGTATCGTTTGTCTTAAATCGAGATCTGAAATATATTCGAGTAAAAACATCGTACGAACTACTCTACCTAATTCTCTAAATGCAAAATAAATTTTATTTTTTCTATTCTTAGTGCCAAAGCGCCGCAATATTGTCGATGCGGTGATTTTGCCATTTTTAATTGAGATCGCTACTCGCATCATGTCAGCATAATGAGTTTCGATAAGCTCCCAATTGATCGGATCTGAGAATAGCGAGTTAATATGTTGTAAAACAATGTTTTTGTCAGGCTTGTAAAATTTAAGATCCTTGATATTGCGTATCCTCGGCATGAGTTTAATGCCGAGCAAATAAGCCAATCCGAATACCGGGAAACTTTGTGCGTGGGTGTCGCCATGGAGTGTGTCTGGTTGATAATCTGATTTGTCATTCAGTAGGCCGTCGAGAATGTAGAGTGCTTCATAAACACCGCAGGGAATAAATCGGCTGAATAGCGCAATGTAAGTGTCAGAAACGTGGTAATAGGCGATCCCACCATAACTCCCATATCGAATATGGTACTCAGACAGTAGATTATTTTCATACAAATTCCACAATTTACCGTCTGCAGAAGCAGTTTTCCCCGAGCCCCAGTATTCAGGTAGTCGAAAATGTTTATAAGCGTTAGTTACTTTTACAATCGTTTTATCAAGCCGCTCTTCAGTCACTCGTTTTAGGTTGAGCCAGGCGACTTGTTTTCTCGATATTCCGCGTACCGACCTGGCTGTATCGGTCGGGCCAGTGTTGGTGCCATAACAAAACTGGGTCAAAACAAAGCGTTTCACCGGATCGTCAATTTTCGACTCAAAACCTGATAATGGACCAAAACTCTGACTTAAGTTTAACCAATTTTCAACGTCTATGATAACGTCCAAAATATGTTTCTTTTCCATCTTTTTTTTGAGTAATGTATCAATTTCGGCCAGTTTTTTGTTCGGTTTTTTAGCACTAAATAACTGTTCCAAAAAGGTATCCAGTTAGGGAACTTAAGAGCACTTAAATGATCTGATCTTTTGACTAATAACTCGATCAAATAAGGCTCTTAAGATGGAATACAGTATAAGCAAAATGCCG
>Ga0316209_1000997_pt1 | contig 35410 bp, 33 predicted proteins | sample 6monopyrite_MG_FD_204945 | JGI IMG/M metagenome (GOLD analysis project Ga0316209, IMG submission 204945) | Microbial mat bacterial communities from mineral coupon in-situ incubated in ocean water Damariscotta River, Maine, United States -... | ecosystem: Environmental > Aquatic > Marine >...
CAGTGTAGCGGATTTTCTTAACGCCATTTTCATGAGGCCGATCCATACCACTAATGTGCACGGGTTTTTAGTACAATTGCCATTTTTGTGTGCACCTAAAATTAGCAATACGCTAAAAATCTACCCTCGGTAATATGGAGTTATAGATTTCGCCTTGGTTTTAGTTTCTCAGCAGACCCTAATTAAGAATTAATGTATTTTCAATAAAGCACTATTGATTATATTTGCTTTATGAATAAAGCACTATTGATTATATTTGCTTTATGAATAAAGCAATATGGGATCGATTTAGGACAACCTCAAGTATTCTGGTTGAGAATACATCTGTGGTATTCACTCGATTTTTATTGAATGAAATTGATTGGAACTGGCGTTTGAATGCTATTCTCGGAGCGAGAGGTGTTGGCAAAACCACACTGTTATTACAGCGCATGAAGCAAAGCCACTTCAAATCAGGAGAGGCTATTTATGTGACGCTGGATGACTATTATTTTTCTGAACATCGACTATATCATTTCATTGAAGAGGCCAGAACTCTTGGCGTCACTCACTTTTTTTTGGACGAAGTACATAAGTACCCAGGTTGGGCACGAGAGATTAAGAACGTATATGATGCTATTCAAGATGTTAAAGTGACATTTACGGGTTCTTCGATTATAGAAATCCTGAAGCAGGAAGCTGACCTCAGCCGAAGAGCAATTGAATATCAGCTCCCAGAATTATCTTTTCGAGAATATTTGTCTTTTAATCGAGATGTACGATTTGACTCTGTGAATCTGGTGGACTTACTTGAAAATGCACAAGATATTTCTTCAGATTTCAGTAAAACCATAAAGCCACTTGTTCACTTTAAGACCTACCTGGAAACTGGGGCCTATCCTTTTTTTATAGAAAATGCTGAAATGTATGGAAGAAGACTCCAACGTACCGTGCAGTTGGTTATTGATTCTGATCTGCAATTCATTCAGGGGTACAATCCGCAAAACGCAAAAAAAATTCATCAGCTACTATACATCCTTGCAGCAAATGTCCCATTCAAACCGAACATTGCTTCTCTGAGTAAGAAAATTGGGATTACCAGAAATACAATCATTCAGTATTTTCATTATTTGGAAAAAGCCGAAATTATACAAATGATTTACCCGTCAGGGATTAGCACCTCTATTTTACAAAAGCCTGAAAAGATACTTCTTCAAAACCCCAATCTTGCTTATGCCATTGCCCCAGATGCGGTGAATTCTGGCTCACTTCGAGAATCCTTCTTTGTCTCTCAAGTGTCCGTAGATCATGAGGTAGCTCTTCATCGGCAGGCCGATTTTATTGTGGATGGAAAATACACGTTTGAGGTGGGGGGGCTTAGCAAACAACAAGGCCAGATTCGAGATATTCCAAACGCTTATTTAGCATTGGATGACATAGAGAAAAGCGTAAACAATACCATTCCACTTTGGATGTTCGGCCTGTTGTATTGACCTTCGCTCCGTGAATATTCTCTATATCATAGATTTTATCGGCGTGACCGTTTTCGCTATCAGCGGTGCGCTCACTGCGGTGGACAAGAATCGGAATAGCTGCTGTGGCGTTCATCACGGCACTCGGAGGAGGCACTCTACGGGATGTCCTGATGGGCAGCACGCCCGTAGGTTGGATGAACGATCTCCGATACCTGATTATGATTGTGGTGGGGCTTTTAATTTCTATCCTTTTCAGAAAGTATGTCCAGAAACTCCGAAATACCTTTTTCCTTTTTGATACGATTGGGATTGCGGTATTTACTGTTTTAGGAATTCAGAAAGCTTTGGCCTTGGGGATTCATCCGGTGATCGCCGTGATGATGGGGATGATCTCAGCAGTTTTTGGAGGAGTGACCAGAGATGTCATTTGCAATGAAATCCCGCTCATATTCCGAAAAGAGATTTATGCGTTGGCATGCCTTTTTGGTGGATTTATTTTCATCTTGCTCCGCTATCTTGAGGTCGACACTACCGTCAATATTCTTGTCACTATCGCGATAATTTTTGTGTTGCGGTTGTTGGCCGTGAGGTACAAATGGAATTTGTCTCTTTTTTCTTGACAGATTATATTCGAGCAATTAATAATTTAGGTTTATGAAAAATAGTCTATTTCTTTTGGTCTTCTGTCTCTGCACAATTCAAGGGTTCGCTCAGAATTATATCTCTTCGTTTGAAAAAACTGGTTTTGAAGCACAATTTTCTGTTTCAGAAAATCACAATCTTGTCTTGGATAATTTCGCGCCAAATTTGGTGAGTTTCGATAGCACCACATTTAAAAAACGCAAACCTGGAGTTGCTTTTTTGTGGTCATTTCTTATCTCAGGAGGGGGACAATTTTATAACGGTGAGTATTACAAAGGTGGAGTAATGCTTGGTTCGACCCTCTTTGCGCTAGCTTTAGTCTTGGATGGGGAAGACAATCCCTCTAAGGGATATCAACCTGGATTGGATATTGGTGTACCGATAATAGTTGGCGTTGGTCTTTGGTCACTCATTGATGCACCCATCTCAGCAAACAAACTCAACAAACAAAATGGAGTAACCTTCAACATCAAACCCTCACTTCAAAGACGATCTAATTTCCTCACTAACAAAAGCGAATTGACCTTTGGCCCAAAACTCACCCTTTCCTTCTAACAAATAAGTAATTGATATCTAACTTCCACAGATAATTCCTATCTTCAAGATCGTTTCTTAAACCACCGATCATGAAGAAATTATTCGTCCTTTCTAGCCTCCTCGTTCTATTCAACGCCTGCCAAAGTTCCAAAGATGTTGAGATCACTTTTGACAATCGTTTTCTTGATTATGTCAATGGATATACCTCTGGCATCATTTCCAAAAAAGACAATATCTCAATCGAATTAGCTTCGGAGATTTCGATACCAGAGACTCTTCCAAAGGATCTTTTTGAAATTAATCCTACCGTTGAAGGATCACTTGTGAAGTCTGGTCAGACACTCATTTTTAGTCCTAGTTCTCCACTGAAATCAGGCACGCAGTACATCATGGAATTGGCATTGGGAAAACTAGTGGAAGTTCCTGATGATATGCAGACCTTCACATTTGCGGTCAAGACTATTGATCAGAATTTTAGTTTTCAAACGGAGGAACTGCGTACCACAGAGCTGACCAAGCCGGCTATTCTCGAACTGAATGGTTTACTCTCCACGGCCGATTTTGAAGAGAATGACGTGGTAGAAAAAGTACTAAAAGCGGAAGGTCAGCAGATTGAATGGGTACATAGTGGGGGAAATGAACATCGCTTCAAAGTCCTGAATATCCAACGAGAGGAGGAGGGCTATCAGATGAAACTGGTAGCGAATGGTGCTTCCTTGGCCGTGGATCGCACCGACGAAGAAGAAATAGATGTTCCATCTTTGAAGGACTTTCGCGTGCTTTCTGCAAGCGTGAACTTATCGGGAGACCTGTATGTCTCCATTTTCTTTTCCGATCCGATCAAGAAGAATCAGGATTTCTCGGGCTTGCTTGAGCTAGAGGGGGAATCCAATCCTCGTTTTGTGATTAATGGAAACGAAGTGCAGATGTACCTTACCTCGATGCACTCTGGCACTAAGACACTGGAAATATTTGAAGGAATCAAAAATTCCTTTGGATACGATTATGGTTTTCAGACAGATCGATTGGTTTCTTTCGATCCAGAGAACCCTCAGCTGAAATTGATAGGAAGCGGCACCATCCTGCCGTCCACTGATGGCATGGTCATTCCGTTTGAAGCCGTAAATATTCGCGCCATTCGCGTGGATGTTATTAAGGTCAAGGATCAAAACATACCTCAGTTCTTGCAGGTAAATAATCTGAACGGCAGTGAGCAACTCACCCGTGTAGGCCGGAAGGTATTATCCACGATGGTTGACTTATCAAAGAAAGGAACTGATCTGACGATTTGGAATCGATATACGCTAAACCTGAGTTCGCTTATGCAAGCGGAAAAAGGCGCCTTGTATCGTCTGCAATTTAGCTTTCGCCCCGAGGATTCTATTTTCCCTTGCAGTGAGGAAATGGAAGCCGAATCGGAAGGAACCGGAATGGAAAGTTGGAGCATCTACGAAGGTGATGGGTTTGATACATGGGGTGGATACTACTTCAGGTATCCGCCCAATTACCGTTGGGATGAGCAAGATGATCCCTGCAAGACCTCTTATTATAATTCACAACGTTTTTTTCAGCGCAACCTCATCGCTTCAGACATTGGTCTGATCGCCAAAATCGGAGGAGACAATTCCATGAAAATTTTCACCACTAACATGGTCACTGCCGAGCCTGTGATTGCGAATATCGAGTTGCTGGATTTCCAATTGCAGTCACTAGGAAAGCAAACAACAGATGGCGATGGGGTCGTGAGTTTCGATCCTGAGCGACGACCTTTTTTGGTTATCGCCGAAGCAGAAGGTCAGAAATCGTACCTCAAGCTGGATGATGGTTCTGCGCTTACGATGAGCAATTTTGATGTCTCCGGCGAGCGAGTCCGTGACGGGTTGAAAGGATTTATTTACGGAGAGAGAGGTGTCTGGAGACCGGGGGATACTATTTTCCTAAGCTTCATGTTAGAGGATAAAGGGAACAAACTTCCCGAAGATCATCCAGTCATTTTGCAATTCCGCGATCCAATGAATAATCTGTATGATCGGCAAGTGAACACAACGGGGACTAAGGGGCTTTACACTTTCAAACTCAAGACTGAAAGCGAAGACATGACTGGAAATTGGCAAGCCAGAATTTCGGTGGGGAATACGGTTTTCACCAAAAGGATAAAAGTGGAGACCATCAAACCGAACCGGTTGAAGATTAACCTTGATCTTGGCGATGAGGTCATTCCATTTGATGAACGCATGATTAATTCCACCTTGTCAGTGAATTGGTTGACAGGCATAAAAGCAAGCAACCTGAAAGCTGAAACTACGCTCACCCTGAAACAAGTGAACACCACTTTTGACGGCTACAATAATTTCGATTTTGATGATCAAAGTAAGCGATACAGTGCGGACAAGGGCGTTGTGTTTGCTGGCAACACGAATGAGCAAGGCAGCACAAGTTTCAATTACGAGCTTCCCAAAACCAACGCTGCTGCAGGTGCGCTAAAAGCAACTTTCAAAACCAAGGCGTTTGAGCCTGGCGGGGATTTTAGTATTAACACCAAGTCAGTTCAGTATTTACCTTACGAATCGTTCGTAGGAATTCGTGTGCCTGACGGGGATCAATATGGGCGAATACCCCGAGCTGTGAAACAGGAGATTAAGGCAGTGGTTTTGAATAGTGCGGGCAAGCCTGTCAGCAGAAACAATTTGCAGCTAAAAATCTATCGAGTGGATTGGCGCTGGTGGTGGGATCAATCAGAGGATTTCAGTGTGAATTATATCAGCTCAGGAAGAAAAGTGGCCATCATTGACAAGAAGTTCAATGCGCCAAATGGCAAAGGAAGCGTGTCTTTCGAGATTGACGATTGGGGTCGGTACTTGGCGATTATTTACGATCCTGTTTCTGGCCATAGCAGCAGTCAAGATTTTCGTATGAGCTGGTCGGGGCAAACCGGAAACAGTTTTGGGGCTTCCTTTCTCCAAGTCAATGCGACCAAAGAAGAATTCAAAGTAGGAGACGATATTAGCATTAATATTCCTGGAAGCTCAAAAGGACGAGCACTTGTCAGCGTAGAAAATGGCAGTAAAGTCATAGACAATTTCTGGATTCAGACACAAGCAGGCAAGACCAGTTTTAGTTTCAAAGCCACGCCTGAAATGGCGCCAAACATTTACGTGTACGTGACATTGCTTCAGCCGCATGGTCAAACAACCAACGATTTGCCGATTCGATTGTATGGTATTTCTGCGCTGAAAGTGTACGATGAAAAGACGGTGCTCGAACCGAAGCTTTCCATGGCTAGTGAGCTGGCCCCTGGCAAGGAAGTGAAAATTAAAGTCTCAGAAACAAACGGAAAAGCCATGGCCTACACACTGGCAGTTGTGGACGAAGGGCTTTTGGATATCACCAATTTCGACACACCAGACGCTTGGAGCAATTTCTACAAACGAGAAGCGATTGGTGTGAAAACTTGGGACATTTACGATGAGGTGATTGGGGCATATGGTGGTCGGTTGGAGCGGTTGCTAGCCATTGGTGGAGGTGACGAGGAGTTTGAGGATGAGGACAAAAAAAGCGACAACCGATTCAAACCTGTGGTGCAATTTATGGGGCCATATTATTTGGAAAAAGGCCAGACCAAATCACATACATTCACTATGCCGCAATATATCGGTTCGGTGAAAACGATGGTGGTTGCAGGGCTTGAGGGCGCCTATGGGAAAACGGACAAAGCCACACCGGTGGTCCAACCATTGATGGTGCTGGGCACTTTACCCCGAGTAACCGGACCGGGAGAAAAAATCAAACTACCCGTTAATCTTTTCAAATACAAAGAAGGGATCAATAGTGCCAAGGTGACAGTGAAAGCGGATGGCGTATTGAAACTGACTGGAGGAGGAACCAAAACGGTCAACCTTGCTAATGCGACGACCACTGAATTTTTTGATTTGGAAGTGGATCGAACCTTGGGAAAGGGCAAGGTGACGATAACGGCGACTTCAGGGAAATACACATCTACACATGAGATCAATCTCGAAAGTCGCTCACCGAACCCGCCACAATCGCGAGCCTTCACGACGACCATTTCCGCAGGAAAAACCTACACAGGCAATGTGGATATTTTCGGGATGCCGGGCACCAACGAGGCGGTTTTGGAGATTGCTTCCGTTCCTCAAATCAATCTGGCCAAGCGATTGGATTATTTGATCCGCTATCCTCACGGCTGTATTGAGCAGACGACATCTTCGGTCTTCCCACAATTGTATTTAGACGAGGTGGTGGAACTGTCCAATGACCAAAAGATAAAGATTCAACAAAACATCAAGGAAGGTATCAAACGCCTGGCAACTTTCCAGACAGCAAGTGGTGGCTTTGCCTATTGGCCAGGAAGCAGTGATCCCAATGATTGGGGAACAAATTATGGTTATCATTTCTTAGTTGAAGCTCAGAAAAGAGGCTATTCTGTGCCGTCAGATTTGATGAATAAATTGAAGAAATATCAAAATAGTCGGGCTAAGTCTTGGACAAAAAATAGTGACCGCTACTATGACCATTTGATCCAATCGTACCGATTATTCACGCTGGCACTGAGCGGAGATGCCGCACTTAGCAGCATGAATAGAATGATGAATATGAAAGGGCTTTCTGTACAATCCAATTGGAAATTGGCAGCAGCCTATGCCATCATTGGGCGCAAAGACGTAGCGAACACGCTGCTTTCCAAAGTAGGCACCACACCCTCTCGCTACGACTACAGCTACTCGTATGGATCGAATACGAGAGATGTTGCCATGCTGCTGGAGACGTACGTGTACCTTGGCAATTCAACAGAAGGGTTCAAGGTATTCAAGCAATTGGCGGCCAAGCTTTCTGGTGAGCAGTGGATGAGTACGCAGACCACAGCCTACTGCTTGCTAGCCACTGGCAAGTTCCTTGGCGAACAAGCTAAATCAAAAGATTTGGAGGCTTCTGTGAAGTATGCTGGAAAAACCAATAATTGGAAAACCGATCTTCCGATTATGCGCGAGTCGTTGAACACAGCATCAAATAGCCATTCAATTTCGATTACCAACACAGGTTCTGGTACTCTTTACATTTCAATGACTACTAAGGGCACGCCTTTTCCAGGCACTGAATCGGCCTCAGTGGACGGCATAAATGTGGACATAAAATACCGTGATCAGAACGGAACGCTCTTGGATGTGAGTGGGCTCAAGCAGGGTCAAAGCTTCACTGCAACAGTCGCCGTGAGCAATCGAAATCCATTGGGACGAATCAAGGATGTGGCGTTGAGCCATATCTTCCCCAGCGGCTGGGAAATAGAAAACGAACGGCTCAATGACGACTCTTTTTCATCGACGGATTTTGACTTTCAGGACATCCGAGACGATCGAATGTACACCTACTTTGACTTGAATCGAGGGCAAGTGAAAACTTTCAAAGTGAAGTTGACAGCTACTTACGCAGGAAGCTATTACTTACCCGGCGTGGTTGCCGAGGCGATGTACGACGCAACATTGACGGGACGAACAGAGGGGAAATGGGTGGATGTAGTGGAGTGATGGGTTTTGTAAAATTGCCACATGACAGATAAAGAACGAGGTGAAATATTGATTCGAGCGAAGCAGTTCTTTCGCGATGAATTGTTGACTCACACATTAATCGAGCTTATGAGGCAGCATCCAATCTGGATGAATACAATGTGAACCCATTCCTTTTTAAGTATTTGGCCAATTTCCTGAAAAGGAATGATGATCCTCGGAGTATTGCTGAAGCATTAATTTATCCGAGATTATTGGGTTCATCTATAACCACATCTTTTGGGATGCGTATCCAAAAATTGATTGGCGAGTTATTTGAAGGTTTTGGTTCAACCACTCCAGGCATTGATATTGAGTTCCAAGATCAACTTGATGGAAGTAAGAAATATTGTCAATTAAAATCTGGCTCTAATACCATCAATCACGATGATGTGGAAACTATTTTTGGACATTTTCAATCCGCTATTAATCTTGCGAGAACCAACAATTTGAAAATAGGAATTGACGACTTTATTGTTGGAGTTGTTTACGGAGATTCAAATCAATTGAGTACCCACTATAGAAGAGTAAATGAGAGGTATCCTGTACAGGTTGGTCAGGGATTTTGGCACAGAATCACTGGCCATAAGCCTTTCTATTTCGAATTGATTGATGCATTCGGAGAAGTGGCTTTAGAAGTAGATGGCAGAACCAAGCTCGAAGAATCTATCGCTAAACTTGCTTCTGAAATTGAAGGCAGGAGTTAAAAGCTCATTTCCATTTGATCCGCATCAGCCATTTTTTCTTCCAAATTATAGGTACGATATGTTTTGTTTAGAAATCTTATGATTGAGTAGCCTATCTCTTTGCCGAGATTCACGGGAACTGCATTTCCTATTTGCTTGTATTGATTAGATACATATCCTGTAAATACCCAATCATCTGGAAAGGTTTGAATCCGCGCATACTCTCGGATAGTAAAAGGTCTTGTCTCATCAGGGTGGCATCTTTCAGTTTGCTTTTGAGCCGGACTACAGGTTAGTGTTAGGCTTGGTTCATCCCAGCTTATCCGTCGTGCCATCCCCGTCTTACCTCCGCCGAGATAGAAACTTTTTTGCATGTATTCCTTCTGGATATCCAAAGGTAAATCCCTCCAGTACCCTCCTGGAGGCACTTGATCTAGCACTTCTTTTTTCCTCGGGGGATACAACGAGCCAGGGGACACTGGAACGTCAGTGTCAAATAATTCCCCTGCTTTCAGTGCATCCTTCAATGTATAGAGTGTTCTATATGGTTTGGGGTAGGAGAAATCAATCTCAATGTCTTTCCTAATCCCGACAAGGATTAGTCGTTCTCGCTTCTGAGGGACTTTGTAAAAAATCGCTTTTAGGATTCTTGGATCAATGGGCTTGTATCCAATTTCGTCTAAAATAGATTTCATGCCTTCCAAGGTTCTGCCGTCATCGTGGTTCAATAACCCACGAACGTTCTCTCCTACACATAGAAGTGGCTGGGTTTCTTTAACAACTCTGGCAAACTCATAGAATAAAGTTCCTCGTGCATCCTCCAAACCCAATTTTTTTCCAGCATAGCTAAAAGCCTGACACGGAAATCCTCCCGTGACCACATCAATTTTGTTATGAAATGATTTGAAAGAAACATTCCTGACATCTTCCTCGATTACTTTCCAGTTTGGTCGATTGGTTCGTAAGGTCTCTGCCGCCCAGTGATCAATTTCGTTTAGAGCCACACATTTGAGGCCTGCTTTTTCCAAACCAATCGCCAAGCCTCCAGCACCAGCAAACAGCTCTAATACGGAATAATTATGAGCAGGACTTGATTTGTTACCCGCATCTTCAGGATTGAAAAGGAAATCTAATTCATCAAAAATTTTCAACTGCTCTTTTCGATAAACCCGATACTGGCTCATTGGCTCGCGCATGGCTGTAAGCTTGCCATTATTGTCCCATCTTCTTAATGTTTCTTTGCTCTTTCCTAATAGATCTGCGACTTCAGATAGTGTAAAATACTCTTTCATAACCAAGCTATACAACCTTATACATGGTTACAAATGTATGATTTTTATTGATGGTAAAAGTGAGTTGAAATAGTATTTTTCTTACTACTCATGGACTAGTAAAAATGGTGACGATTTATTCAAAAACCGGCGATCCCTGATTCACCACGACTCTTCCTTTCTGGATGTTTCGCTTTGCTTTTGGGTTGTCTCGGAATTCGACTTTTGATTCTATTGTTGCTCCGATGAGTTCTGCTCTCAGCGCCAAATCCGTCAATCCGTCAGTGACGGATTTCAACAGTTCATCGACTCCCCTCAATGCATAAAATAGATCAGTCGTTAGCGCCAGACAGCCAGCATCCTCGTTAATGTCAAGGCAAACAACACTGCGTTCTGAAGTTAAAATATTTTCACTCATTTGCACAAGTGTGGTTTTTGAAAAACCATCTGGGTGTGAAATCAGGAAAATGATTTTGCCCGATGAGGCTAAGCCCAACTCATTTAATAGCATGCAGTCGTTCTTGTTTTTTGATGGTTCTTCCACCTCCAAAAACTCCCATTCTTTTGGAAAATCCGAGTGGCTATTGGTAGCGCTGAAGAGCTGGCATACAGAAGCCAGCGGGCTATCTTCGAACTCCGGCATATCAAATACCGGAGATCGAAATTTAATTTCTCGATCCTTCAACAGCCCCAGGTAGTTTTGAGATAGCTCTTCCCTTCTCCTGAGTACAAATGGTGACATTGCTTTTTTCTCAGCCATTATGATTTTTTAAGACAACAATTTTCAATCATTTAGTTTCTTGGCAAATTCATAAACAGCCATTGATGGCTTACATAAGGTTTCAACTTTTCTTCGAACCTCATCAGATATTGCCATTTCCTTTTCATTCGTCTTTAAAGGATTCCTGTTTTGTGTTCCTATGCGGAGTTTTTTGTCTAGTAACTTGGAACAATCTGAAGAGAATTGATGTAGATTTTCCAGTAGCCCAACGGCATCATATTTTTGAAGTGTCTGCTTTGCTTCGCCAATTCCAATGGGCGAATTATACTCTTTTGGATTGCTTGAGAAGAACCTGACATAAATATTCCCCCATGAAATGGCTTGCTCTGTCTCTACGAAATCCTCAAGTGACATGTCCAACTTGAAATGGTCGGATTTTTTATGCCTGTTAAAGAAATAATTTGAAAAAAATCTTTCCACTGGATTGCGGAGCATAGTGGCAAATAACCAATCGTCCTTGAAAAGCCCCAGCGTCTCTTTTGTGCCACGGTAATGCCCCATCAGCAATCCCGATTTGGGGTGGGCCAAAAAATACCTCATCAAACCCTCTCTATAGGATTGCAACTTCTCCTCACCTTCGAATGACAATTCAAAGCCATCTTCCAAATTTGCTCCCATATAGGATGATCTGGCACGAATGCTTATTGTCTCAAGATTTGGTTTATAGGATTTTTTGAGTGCGTTTTTTATTGACTCACCTCCGCATTTAGGGACATGGACAAAGCACACCCGCTTCTTCTTTTTGAGAATTCTCATGCCTATGTTTGAAGTGCAATATTAAAATGATTTTGAATTTATTTATTCCAGTTTTTAATAATGGGATTCCCGAGTAACCGGAATAGATCCTCGTTTGGTTGGAAGTATTTGTCCTGAAGAAACTCCTTATACTTAGATTCCATAGGAATTTTTAAACCAACGTGGCTGGGTTCATTAGCAGAAACGGAATTGTTTAGCACTTTCGCCTCAACTCCGATATGTGCCAAAATTGACTCTATCAGTTCAACAGGATTCGTTTTTATTTGTTCTAAATATCCAATAAAAATTTGCTCTTTGTGAAAGACCTTATACCACTTTAGCAGGCACTCGTAATAATTCCCTTTAGCCAAACAATTATCCGAACCTATAAAATCAAACACCTCCTTTTCGCTCATTTGATCAAAGTCCAGTTTTGATTTTTTTACAAACATGCGAAAATGTGACCATGCCCGACTTACTGGATCTCTTAATAGGTAAATCATTCTCATCTCGGGATTCACGTCATAAACATCGCAGATTCGCTCCATAGTAAGTGTGGAGTACCTCGGAGTTATTTCTCCAGATTTTTTATCCTGGTCCAAAGGAAAAAGTCCAGAATACCAATTTTTGGAATGTACGCCAAACATATAATTTAACCACCAAAAGAAATGCTGGTTTGGTGGATTGGATAAAAACCGCGACAATATCCTTTTCCAAAAAGGGTTCGAAAACCGATCTGTATAAGAGGTCATTTGGATCAAATGACTGAAGTAATGCAACTCTTTCTGTGGAGTTAGATAAATGTCAGGATGCAAACTCAATTGCTCATACAACCACCTGGTGGCACATTTCTGTGTTCCTATTCCTAAAAATTGAGGTCTTCTTTCTTTGGTCATTCGAGTGATGGACTTAATTCAAAATTAAATGTGCTATAACCATTTTGCATGTTTATAAAACGACAAGGTTCTCTGAAACCCTTCCTCCAAATTGTAGGAAGGTCTGGGCATGTTTTCATTCGCGGAAATTGACCAATCATCAGCGACCAATTCACTCACTTTGCCCTTGGGATATTTCCAGGAACTCCTAAAAATTGTTGAAATGAAAAACTCGCTCACGGTCATCATCATTTTGAAGAAAAGGGAAGATATTGATATATAAATATAGCGTTTCCTGCCTGTGACTTTTTTTACTACGGTATTCATTTCGGTCAGCGAATAGGTTTTGCCGTCACTGGCATAAATGGTCTCTTCGTCGCTCTTCAATCCACCTAAAATCAGTCTGCACAAATCAGCAACATGGATGAAAGAAAGTTTTCTATCAGCATTTCCCAAGCTAATAATAACCCCCTTTTTTGCCCATCGAAACAAGGGGAAAAAGGCCAGGTCACCTGGCCCATAAACTGCGGTTGGCCGTATGATCAGGAATTTCGTTCCTGAGTTCCTGACCAAGCTTTCAGCTTCCAGTTTACTTTTCCCATACGGGCTGATTGGTGTATCTATGGAATGGTATCCAGGCCCTCTCGCAGCAAGGCTGGATATGAGTACGAACTTCTTCAACGAAGTGCTCACTGCTGCCAATAAATTCTTTGTGGTTGTACAATTTCCGTCATGATAGCCTTGCTTGGAATTGGCTTGTGTGACGCCCGCAACGTGAATTAAATAATCTAATTCGATCTCCTGAAATTGAGCTTTTAATACGTCACCATCTAAATAGTTGAGGGGTACAATCGGCACCTTTAAGTCACTCAAGCGTGAAAGATCAGAACCTTCGCGAATTCCGGCCAAAACCTCGAATCCATTCTTTTGGCATTGAGTTACCAAGTGACTTCCTATGAACCCATTTGCGCCAGTGATCAGGATGGTACTCACAGATCCATTGCGTAAGCCACCACGTGTCCGTGGTGAGAAAAGCTAATGTCTTTCTTGAGGCTGTTGCCATTTTCTAAGACGTTTGGAATCCCTGAATTATCCTTGGAGAAAGTAATGCTCCCTTTGTATTTATGATTGAGCTGTTTGGCCAAAGAGTTTCGCACTTTTTCACTTTGCTCCAGGTAATTTTCTGAGGAAATTTTTTCAGAATTGTACGTGAACGCCTCAAAATTATCTTCTGCCAGGATCGTAACCGAATGGACGACTCCTCCACGAATGACTGTTTCACTTTTAAATTTTTCCCCGAAAAATGTCACCATAGCCTGAACTACGTGATTTTTTTTCGCCATCATCTCAATGTGAAATTCGTTAGGAATAAATCGTTCACGATTGCCACATTTGATAGAAGATTTATAAGCGGCCTCTTTTATTGACCAAAGAATCATTGATCCAACTTTTGTCGGGTAATCAGCCACCAATTTCTGTTCGGAAAGAGCAAACGCCCAAGACCGAAGTTTTCTGAAATAGGCTTCCCCGTGCTTGGGATTCCAGTTCAGGTCAATCACGTCGTTTCCAACGGACATCACGCCATCATTTTCTCTACTACGTCAAGAGACGAACCGATGGTGACCATATCGTTGATGGAATCATCGTCTATTACTATATCAAATTCCGTTTCAACGTCCAGTACAATGTCCACCAAATGGGCTGAGTTTATCTTTAGATCATTGATCAAATCGGATTCTTCATTGAGCGCATCGAAATCCACTCCTTCTCCAATGAAAGGCTTAATTATTTCTTTGAGTTTGACTAATATTTCTTCTCTATTCATGGTGCTATTATTTCCAGTTGCGCAAAACTAAGCAACTATTCACATCTCCAAATCCGAAACTTGATTTCGCAACTATATCAATTTGTTTATCCATTTTTTTGAGCGGTATTTTAGAACGATCGACCACTTCCTCAATCTCTGGATGAAGTTCCTCACTATTGAGAGAAGCATGAATGAAGCTTTGACTCATCTGCAAAACGGCCGCAACCAATTCGATGGCTCCTGCTGCTCCCAAGCAATGGCCGATCATCGATTTCAAGGAATTTATGTAGGGAAAATCTTTACCAGTTCGACTGAGAACCTGAGCCCAATTCTTCACCTCAATGGAGTCTCCGATTGTGGAGGTCAAGTGTCCACAAATAAGATCAATCTGGTCTGGATGAACCCCTGATGAATCCATTGCCATTTGTAGGCATCTTCTGGCACCTTCAATATTTGGTTTGGTCATAGTACCTCCCATTCTTTGTCCACCGGAGTTGAGTCCTGTACCCAGAATTTCAGCGTATATTTTTGCTCCTCTCTCCACAGCCGATTCATAACTTTCTAAAACGAACGCACCCGCACCTGCACCGGGTACAAATCCTGAAGCTGATGCATTCATGGGTCTGGATCCTTTTTCCGGTGAGTCATTTGAATCCCGACAAAGAACCCGCATGGCATCAAATCCGGCCCAGCTGTATTTGTTGTATCCCTCACATCCACCACAAACCATTCGTTTGGCCATGCCTGCACGGATTCGCTCATAGCCCATGATTACTGCTTCTGAGCCGGTAGAGCAGGCAGACGAATTGGTGGTCACGTGATTGCCCAACCCCAAAAATCCAGTGATATATGCACTGACACCACTGTTCATGAGCTGCTCCACCATGGTAGAACCCAACCGTCGAACCTGTTTGGCATCTACGTTTTCTACGTATTTCTTGATGAGTACATCAATTCCCGAAGAGCCAATGCCAAAAACAGATCCACTGTCCCAATCTGGTTCTTCATTATCCATGGACAAACCAGCGTCCTTCCATGCGTCTATAGCTGCCACGGCTCCATTTAATATCCCATCATGTTTGAGAAATTTAATCGTGAGGTCGGAAAAATATTTTTTCTTGATTTCTTCAGTTATGTCTGGAGGTCGTGCACATATTTGGCTGGCATAATTCATTTCACCGAGGCTTTCCCATCTTTCAATGGCGGAAACGCCTGCCTGTAGTCCCTTTGAGAAATCATCCAAGGTTAACCCCAAAGGCGACACGACTCCCATGCCCGTTATTACTACTCTTCTTTCCACTAGTTGTTTTTTTCAATCATGAATCCTGAAAGATACCCTTCGCACACTTTTTCTCCTCGCTCATTGGTCATTTTTACGTGACATTTTAACTTATTGAACCTGAAATATTTCTTGGTTGCATGCACCTGAACTTCTTCGCCTGGATAAACAGGCAACAAGAAATCCACTTCGGCTGAAGAAAAAAGAGGGGTCACATGGGCTAATTTTTCCTCCTTGATCAGGTGGTAAATACCCAAACCAACCAAACCAATCTGAGCTGCAGTTTCGGTCAATATCACGCCTGGAGTTATTGGATTTCCTGGAAAATGACCTTGATAAAAAAATTCATTTTCCTTGAACCGATACCTGCCTATGGCCAAATCATCGGATAGCTCATCAAACGCATCCACAAATAGAAATGGCGCTGAGTAGGGCAGGTTAGCCAAGACCAGTTTTTTGATATCCATTGTAGAATTTCTTAAGTCAAATGTTCGCCACCATCGACAATTATACTTGTGCCGTTGATCCAATCGGCCTCTGGCTGACACAGCAGGTAAACCACATTGGCCACATCTTCGGTGGATGTCAATCGGCCAAATGGGTTTCTGAATTTAGCTGAGCTTTTCATGAGTTCACTTCCTGGAATCATTTCCATCGAGGGGGTAGGGGTGATGCCTGCCTGAATGACATTGGTGCGGACTCCTTGTCCAGCAAGCTCCACGCCCATGTATTTGGCAAGGGTCTCTAGAGATGATTTAGCGACCGCCACGGCCCCATACCCTGGCCATACTCGATGATGCCCTTCACTTGTAAGACCGATCACTCTTGGTTTTTCTGTGAACAATTTTGCTTGTAATAAATCTTGCGTCCAAGACAGAAGGCTTGTGGCCATGGCCTGAGTAGTCAGGGAGAAATCTAGTTCGCCCAATTCCTGAGCACCATAATTTACGTCTTGGGCGTGTTGCTTTGTTTTCGCAAAATTCGCTTCCATTTGGCCAATCGCGTCAGGAATTTTCTCATTCCTTTTGCCCATTAATTTCAAGTTGCCTTTGGCTACTGAGTGAAGTAGTAGGGAAATTTTCCCTGTTCCAATCTGTTCTAATAATTCATCGATTACTTCACTTCTTTTACCCTTATCAAGGGCATCTGTATTGTAGCTTTTTACGTTGACTTGAGTCGCCAACTCGTCAAATTGTTGATTGATTTCTTCCATTACCGAACGTCGGTCTCTGTGAATTAGGACAAGGTTCATTCCTGCGGAGGCCATTTTTTTGGCTGTGGCCAAACCCATTCCACTTGATGCGCCTAATAGTATTCCCCAGTCACCGTTCATTGCTCCGTTTTAAAATGCTTAATATAACACCTTCTTCGCTTATACATTTCACCATTCTCCTGATAATCATTGAACTGGGTCAGAATATGCTGATTCTCTTCCAGCATCTGATTGGTGATTGCTTTGGTGATTCCTCGTTTGTTGAAGGCACGAATCAGGTCTCGGAAAATTAATGCTGTCACTCCCATTTTTTGGTATTCTGGCAATACCCCGATTAGATATAAATCTGCCGTTTTGCTTGTTTTTAATCCTCTCAAAATGTGATAAAAACCAAAAGGAAATAGCTTGCCGTTTGCTTTTTTGAATGCAGACGCCAAACTGGGCATAGCCACCGCAAATCCCACGAGCTCATCCGCCTCGTTCACGATCATGCTCATCAAGTCGGGCAAAACAAATCCCAAGTATTGCTTGATATAGTAGTCAATTTGTTCATTGGTAAGGGGGTGGAAACCGTAAAGGTTTTCATAGCTTTTGTTCAGAATATTGAACATTTCACGACCTCTGGTAGCTGCATGTTTTCGGGACTTTATCTTCAAGGTCTGAATCTTAAACCTTGATTCCACCAATTGTGCGGTTCTAACCAGTCGCTTTGAAGGCTCTGGTGGGACAGAGCCTCTTCCCTCCACCCAGTCCACGGCTTTTTCATATCCTAAGGACTCCAGATAAGTGGGGTAGTATTCGTAATTATAAATGGTAGCAATGGTTGCTGGCGAATCAAATCCTTCTACGAGCATCCCTTCTGGGTCCATGTCCGAAAAACCAAGCGGCCCATGTAGGCCAGTCAAGCCTTTCTCTTTTGCCCATGATTCAACTGCCAATAGAAGCTGGTCGGCGATTTCTTTTTCATCCATAAAGTCGATCCATCCAAACCTAGCGAGCCGCTCAGATTCTGCTTCATTCCTATTGATAATCCCGGCGATTCTACCGATGATTTTGCCATCACGAACTGCTAGCCATTGCTTTGTTTCACAAAGAGAAAGTGCAGGATTTTTCTTTGGATTAAATAATTCAAATTCATCTCTTGTAAGTTGAGGAATCCAGTAAGGGTTGTCTTTGTATAAAGAAAATGGGAAGCGAATAAAGTCTCGTAAGTCTTTCTGGCTCGTGACCTCTCGAATATCCAATGTCATCGATCGATTGTTACATGTTCAGGCATCAGCCCAATTTTGACCGCAATCTCATGGATACTTTCAATTGCCCTTGATATTTGTTCGGTCGTGTGATTCGCCATTAGTGAAAACCTAATCAGCGAATCCGTTGGATTCACAGCAGGTGGTACGACTGTATTTACAAAAACACCTCTCTCCAATAGTTGCTGAGATAGCTGAAATGTCTTGTCATAATCCCTCACATAGATGGGGAGAATTGGTGTTTCGGTTGCCCCGATATCAAAGCCATATTCTACCAGTAGGTTACGTGCAAATGCTGTATTCCTCCAGAGCGCATTGAGAACGGAATCGTCAGATTCCAGAATATCCAGAGCAGCAAGTACTGAGGCTACAGAGGCTGGGGTCATGCTTGCGCTAAAAATAAATGCTCTTGATTGGTGCTTTATAAAATTGATCGTGTCAGTGTCGCTTGCGATAAAGCCCCCCAGAGATGCGAGGGATTTACTGAACGTACCGCCGATCAAATCCACATCATTGTCCAAACCAAAATGAGAAGCAGTGCCTCGACCTCCTTTCCCGATTACTCCAACGGCATGCGCACAATCTGACATGACAGTGGCGTTGTATTGCTTTGCCATTCGGACGATTTCTGGCAGGTTGGCAATGTCTCCTTCCATGCTAAATACGCCATCCACCACAATCAACTTAAACGAATCGATTGGACAATACTGAAGTTTTTTCTCCAGTGATTGCATATCATTATGGCGAAAGAAGAGTGTTTTTGCCTTTGAAAGCCGGCTCCCTTCAATGATGGATGCGTGATTGTTTCGATCGCAAAGGATAAAATCATCAACCCCGGTTAGGGTCGGAATTACGCCAATATTCACTTGAAATCCTGTGCTGTAAGCAATGGCCGCTTCCTTACCCAAGAACTTGGCCATTCGCTCTTCCAGTTCCACATGCAAGTCCATTGTCCCATTAAGAAATCGCGAACCACCGCTTCCACTTCCGTATTTTTCCACCGCTTTGATTGTGGCCTCCTTTACGAATGGATGGTTGGTCAAGCCCAAATAACTATTCGACCCAAACATCAACACCTTTTTTCCATCTAGAATCACCTCTGTATCTTGAGCAGACTGCAATTCCCGGAAATAGGAATAATACCCCAGTTGCTTTACGCGCTGAGGTTCTTTGTATTGGCTTGTTCTTTTTCTTAATTGATTCATTGGCTTGAACAGGCTGGCAAAAGTAGTTATTTAATACCTACCGAGGGATATCTGATATTTGCATATCATAAAGTGATTCTCAAATCGCTCCAACCCCATTTGTTGTAGACTTTCAATCCACATATGTGACTAGTGTACTTTTTCAATTGCCTCTCTCAGGATTCTTACAAATGCCCCGAGCTCTTGGAACGTGTTGTACAAAGGTACAGGTGCCACTCTGATAACGTTGGGTTCACGCCAGTCGGCGACTACTCCATTGGTATCCAGGTAATCGAAGATTTCTTTTCCTCGACTTTTGATAAAGATTGAAAGCTGGCATCCTCTTTCATCTGAGCTGTTGGGTGTAAGTACTTCGACATTTTCCAATTTGTTCAATTCGGTCGCTAGCCAGCTCGTCATTTGGATACTTTTGACTCTCATATTATAGATACCAGCTTCCTCAAAAATAGATAGTGAAGCGAGATGGGCAGCCGACGAAAGTACATTTGCATTGCTTAACTGCCATCCGTCAATAGTGGCGATCGGATTAATTCGGTTGGCCATTTCAAACCGATCTTTCGCATTGTGTCCCCACCATCCGGAAAGTTTTGGAAAATTTGGATCCGATCCGTGATCTTCGTGAACGTACATGCCACCAATTCCACCTGGGCCAGAATTCAGGTATTTGTAGGTACACCATACAGCGAAATCCACTTTTGCGTTATGCAAATCGAGCGGCAAATTGCCAATTGTGTGGGCTAAATCAACCCCCATAAAAGCGCCGGACAAATGAGCCGCGGCAGTAATTCTTTCAATATCAAAAAACTGACCTGAGTAATACTGGACGCCAGGCATCAGCACAAGCGCTAGTTCGTCTCCTACTTCCCTGATTTTTTCAATGACCTCTTCGTTTGGCAGATAGTCTTTTCCATCGCTCGCTTTCAATTCAATCAAATGCTCCTCAGGACTCACTCCTTTCATTTTCATATGAGAATGCACCGCATAAAAATCCGACGGAAAGGCGCCAGATTCTATAATTATTTTGAGCCGCTTGCCGCTGGGTTGGTAAAACGAAGCTAGGAGTAAATGAAGATTTGTCGTCAGACTACCCACAGCCTGAACCTCGTGTCGACCAGCTCCGACAAGCTTGGCCAGTGAGTCTTTAGCCAACTCATGATAAGAAACCCAGGGTTTGCCTCCAGTAAAATGCCCTTTTACCCCTTTCTTCTCCCATGCTTTGAGTTCGTCGAGAAGATATGTTTCTGTCCGTTTTGGAAGAAGCCCCAGCGAGTTTCCGCACAAGTAAATAACCTCTTTTCCATCTTGTGTTGGAATATGAAATTGATTGCGAAAATGTTTGAGTTGATCACTTTGATCCAACGCCTTTAATTCGTCTACTTGCATTAATCCGTAAATCGTGGGTCTGTTTCCATTTCTTTCCCGCAATTATCGCACGTTCGCAACTCAACTGAATTATAATACTCCTTGAATCTTGGTAAAAAATCCTTTTCAATATCATCAAGGTGAAAGTAAGTGTCGTGCAATTTGTGATTGCAATGATCACAGAACCACATCAAGCCATCCTGATGCGCTGGCTCTCGTTTCCGTTCAATTACCAATCCTACTGATCCTGCGGATCGATCTGGCGAGTGGGGAATCCTAGCCGGTAACAAAAACATTTCTCCCGCTTTGATGGGGACATCCACAGCTTTTCCGTCTTCTTGAATCTTCACAAGAATGTCTCCTTCGAGTTGAAAGAAAAGCTCTTCCGTTTCATTGAAATGATAGTCTTTTCGAGCATTGGGTCCGCCCACGATCATCACGATATAATCCCCGGCATCCACGTACAGATTCTTGTTTCCGACGGGGGGTTTTAGTAAGTCGCGATTGGCTTCAATCCATTTGTGTAAATGAAATGGTCTTCTTATAGTCATGGTATTTTTGTCTTGTCTAAATTTAAGGAAATCTCAATTAAGGGAAAAAGTTAATCCTATTTTATGAAAGTTGAATTGAAAGGAAAAAAAGCATTGGTAACAGGTGGCTCAAAAGGGATCGGCTTGGCTATCGCTGAAGAATTTGCTTTAGCGGGTGCTCAGGTCGCTCTGGTTGCCAGAGATGAGAATGTATTGAAGAAGGCATCCGAATCCCTTCGGGGATCGGGGCATTCTTACGTAGCGTTGGACTTCAGCCAGCCAGATGAAGCCTTGAGGGAATTGGAACTTTTTTCGCAAAGCCATCCGATCGACATTCTTGTAAACAACACGGGTGGGCCAGCAGCAGGACCAATTGCATCTGCAGATTGGGAGGCGTTTAACACGGGCCTTCAAATGCATCTTCGGATGAGCCATTCGTTGGCGCAATTGATTCTGCCCAACATGAGGGCAAATCAATATGGCCGAATTATCAACGTAATTTCAACGTCCATAAAAATTCCAATTCCAGGACTCGGAGTGAGTAACACAGTACGAGGTGCTATGGCCTCTTGGGCAAAAACATTGGCTCACGAAGTAGGCAAAGATGGAATCACCGTGAACAATATTCTTCCTGGCTTTATCAACACCGACAGGCTTTCGTCCATCATTTCCGCTAAAGCTGCAAAACAATCAATGTCTGAAGAAGATGTGGTGAAACAACTCATCAGCTGGATACCAGCTGGTCGTTTTGGGGAGGCAGAGGAGCTTGGGAAATACGCTGCTTTTCTGGCTTCTGATAATGCGTCTTACATCAACGGTACGAGCCTGCAAATAGATGGAGGTAGAACAGGAAGCTTATGATTGAATTGAAAAATTATATTGGAGGAGAATTGGTTTCACCCGAGCAAGGGAACTATTTGGATGTGTATGAACCAGCTCAGGCCTCTGTGTATGGGCACGTTCCGAGTAGCACAAGTGAGGATGTGGAAGCGGCTGTTGTTGCAGCGGAAAGAGCATTTCCCGAATGGTCTGCTTTGTCCATCGAGCAGCGAAGTAGAAAGTTGCATAAACTCGCAGATTTGATTGAAGAAAATCTTGAAGAGCTTGCTCAATGCGAGACCATGGACTCGGGCAAACCAATAAACCTTTCCAGGTCGGTGGATATCCCCCGAGCATCGGCCAATTTTAGATTTTTTGCGTCTGCGATTGTTGGGTTTTCTTCAGAATCTCACCACATGGAGGGCGAAGCAGTCAACTACACCCGCAGAGCTCCACTCGGAATAGTTGGATGTATTTCTCCATGGAATCTCCCTTTGTATTTACTTTCCTGGAAGATGGCCCCAGCACTTGCTATGGGCAATTGTGTCATTGCAAAACCCTCCGAACTCACGCCCTATACGGCATTCAAACTTTCTGAGTTGGCGATAGAAGCTGGTTTGCCGGCAGGGGTACTCAATATTCTTCATGGGCTGGGAACTACAGTAGGCCAGGCCCTGGTTGACCATCCAAAAATCAAGGCCATCTCATTCACGGGGGGAACGAATACAGGGAAGATTATTGGAGCAAGTACTTCTCAACAATTCAAAAAGGTATCGCTTGAATTGGGAGGGAAGAATCCGAATCTGGTATTTGCTGATTGTGATTTTGAAGAGGCCGTTAGAACAAGCGTTAGAAGTGCGTTTACAAATCAAGGAGAAATCTGCCTGTGTGGGTCAAGAATTTTTGTTGAGAAATCCATCTACCAGAAATTTAGGGATGAATATGTGAAACAGGTTTCATCTTTGAAGGTAGGTGATCCGACAGGAGACGTACAGATGGGCGCATTGATTTCTGAAGATCATATGAATAAAGTTTTGAGTTTCGTTGATCAGGCCCGTGTTGATGGCGGAACGGTACTGACGGGTGGAAAGAGAATTAAAAATTTGCCTGGTTATTTTGTGGAGCCGACGGTGATCGAAGGGCTGGATGCCAGCTGTACCATCAATCAGCAGGAGGTTTTTGGTCCTGTGGTTTCATTGATCCCTTTCGAATCCGAAGAAGAGGTAATAAAAGAAGCCAATTCAACGGAGTACGGTTTGGCAGCAATTATTTGGACTAACAATCTCCAAAGAGCACACCGAGTAGCTCATGCCATGAAATCAGGAATTGTTTGGATCAATTGCTGGTTGGTTAGGGATTTGAGAACGCCCTTTGGCGGAGTAAAAAATTCGGGGGTTGGAAGGGAGGGAGGAAACGAAGCGCTGCGGTTTTTCTCAGAGCCTCAGAATATTTGTATCAAGCTATAAAAAAAAACCTGCCTCGATATTCGAAGCAGGGGTTTTAGTTTGTGTTTGGCGATTCCTTATGTGGTTTCTTTCAAGGCAGCAATTTTGAAAGATTTGCGCTCCTTATGTCCGCAGTAGCCACAGACGAAGTATTTCATTAATTCTCCTTCCTCAGTTGTAGTAGCAGGTTGAATGACCTCTTCGTTATCTACTCGAAGTGTCTGGTAATTGCAATTAGAACATGAAAGTGCATGCAATCGTCCGTTGTACTTTTCAATTTTTGTAAAGCCAGACTCCTCATCGATCCATACATCATAGTCTACTGAGAATGCGTCTTCTTCTGCCTGCATACCTTCATCCAAATAAACGTCCTCCTCTTCCTCACTAAGCAATTTCATCGAACGGCCATCAGGAGACAATCTTGGAGAATATCTCAATTTTTTGAGTCGTTTTTCGATAAAGAAAGGATAGTAAAATTTTAAAATATTCTGCATGATCACGGCAATAATCATCGACATCATCACACTAATAAACAGTGTCACGAAGAAATACATCCACATCTCCTGTAGTTTGGCCGTAACATTCCCAGCATTCAGCCAGACCGTCAGACCAATCAAGATCATTAAAAAACCATACCACAGCAAATTGATCTCATGCATGTTGATATAGTCATATCGGGATTTGTAATCACTTGTAGTGGCAAGTTTCAAATAATGCCCCAATAGGATCAGCACGCCTACTACAGCAAGCGCATAAGCAGCATAAGTACCGTAAAGATTCCAAGGGTCTAGGAAGGCTTTTGAAATAGCGTCAGTCATAGTTTCTTAAGTGTTAGCAGTTCGGTTAGTACAAAAGTGTCTCTTTTTTTAAAAAAAGCAATTCGATTCAGAAAATCTGATCCCAATTGTGTGATTATTAGTTGCGTAAAGTACGTAAAAAATGTATTCTAATCAACCAACGACAAAATAATTAAAGTTATTCTATCCAATGCTCGTTCAATTCTAGCCATCGAAAATGTGAGAATTATGCGCTTGAAACAATTTTCCCTTGGCGCAACATTGACAAGACTTGCCAATTTTACCTATTTTTTAGAGACCGAATAGCGGAGGACCATGCCCACGGATTCAGCAAGTTGTTTTGTTGTGGTCCAAATTTATTTTGAAACTGAAGGATTTGCCTATCCTGAAAATAGCGCTGATTAGTGGCCGGGCTTGCGGCCAGATAGGCATAGCCATCTTTCATATAGGTGGCGTTTAACCAAGCTTGTAGATTCGCATTTTCTCTGCTATAGGGCAACTGCATTGTGACCACCGCATGTTTGAACATCTCTTCGGTGGGAAATGGAAAAACCTCAACTTCGTCAAGAAATGTAATGTCCTCTATCAATGTCACTAACACTTTAAGACTGGTAGAAGGATCATGGGCAGGAACAATGAAGTGAGTGCGTTTGAAACCTACTGCGGTGAAGATGATGCTATCGCCCGCCACTACTGGCATAGAAAAAAACCCATACGGATTTGTTGTCGTTCCTCTCCCTCCCTTGGGAACGTAAATATGAACCCCGGGGACAACTTCAAGAGAGTCTTCTTCCATTACAACACCGGTAAACTGAATCACGGGTTTGTTTTCCTGAGCCATCACACCTATGGAACTCATTAAAACCAATACCGAAATCAATATGTATCTCACAAGGAAATCTGATTATGGAAAGATTTGACCTCAAAAAAAACTAATTTCCGAGTCTAATAATTCCGAAAAGTTCAAATTTAACATGAACGGCTAAGAACTTTCTCTAAAAGTTGTTAAATGGTAGCCACTTAACTCAAATGAACGCTGATGAAACTCAAAAAATTCAACCTTAGTTTTGGAACACAAATTTTTAAATCATTCTCGGATGAATCGAGGACTCGAATCCTCAACTTACTCTTCCATTGTGATGAACTGACCATTTCTGACCTTGTCGTCATCCTTGAGTTTACACAAACTAAAACTTCCCGGCACATGTCTTTTCTAAAAAATGCGGGAGTGGTGAGCTCCAGAAATCATGACCAATGGGTTTTTTATCGAATACGAGAAGAGGCCTATAATATGGTGACCCAAATAATTGATTTTCTTGACAAAGACCCGATGCTACAAAATGATCTGGAACTCTTCCGCACACTAAAATCCAATCGCACGTTGGCGGTAAATAAAATTGAAGCTAAAGAGTACTACAAATGAAAAATATCCGTCATGTATTCTTTGATCTCGATCATACCCTTTGGGATTATGAAAAAAACTCCATTGAGACCCTCACAGATCTTGTGCATCAATTCGACATTATTGAGCAGGTGTCTGTAGAAAAATTCCTGAAAGTTTATAATTCGGTGAATGAAAAACTCTGGCACAAGTTCAACAATGGAGAAATCGACAAAAATTACATTCACAAATACAGGTTTCCTCAAGTCCTCCGAAAATTGAAGGTATTCGTTTCGCATGATCCCGCAAACATGACCGATTATTTCATAAATAATTGTTCGATCAAGCCAGGGCTGATGCCTCACACTATTTCTACATTGAATTATTTGAAAGAAAAGTATCCGATGGCGATCATCACGAATGGATTTCCAGAGGCGCAGCATCCCAAAATGAAATCATCAGGTTTGGACAAGTACTTCGAAAAAGTGATCATTTCCGATACAGTTGGGTATCGTAAGCCCCAGCCTGAAATTTACATTCATGCGTTGAAGGAGATGAACGCGGAGGCGGCCACAACAGTGATGATCGGAGATAATCCCAACACGGACATTCGAGGCGCAGAAAAAGCTGGGCTAAAAGCCATCTTTTATAATCCCACAGGGAAAAGAAAATCTGTCACTCAATGGGAAATTCAGTCATTGGAAGAATTGGTGGGTATTCTCTAAACTACCAATTACTTTTGCAGACCTAAATAAACAAAACCATGCCCAAAGGAAATTTCTTTATCCCCGATCCAATCAATGAACCTATTTTGAGCTACGCACCTGACACTCCGGAGCGAGAAGAATTGCAGGCCAAATACAAGGAAATGTATGCGCAAGAAATCGATGCGCCCATGTACATTGGTTCAGACGAAGTGCGCACCGGGAACACAATAAAGATGACTTGTCCACACGACCATCAGCACGTGCTTGGTCATTTCCATGAAGGCGATGCATCACATGTGCAAATGGCCATTGAAACTTCGTTGGCAGCTCGCACGCAGTGGGCAGAGCTTGGCTGGGAGCATCGAGCTGGTATTTTCTTGAAAGCTGCCGATTTGCTTGCAGGCCCTTATCGGGCAAAAATCAATGCCGCAACCATGCTTGGTCAAGGTAAGAATGCTATGCAAGCAGAGGTTGATGCAGCTTGTGAATTTATTGATTTTCTACGGTTCAATGTGTCCTTCATGCAGGACGTGTATATGCAGCAGCCCGAGTCTGCGGATGGAATTTGGAATCGATTGGAATATAGACCGCTTGAAGGATTTATTTTTGCAATCACCCCCTTCAATTTTACGGCCATCGCCGGAAATCTGCCAGCTGCGCCTGCCATGATGGGTAATGTGGTTGTTTGGAAACCGAGCTACACCCAGGTGTATTCAGCTCAGGTGATTATGGAGGTTTTTAAAGAAGCCGGATTGCCTGATGGGGTAATAAATTTGATTTATGTGGATGGCCCGGTCGCCGGGGATGTGGTCTTTAATCATGCAGACTTTGCCGGGCTTCACTTCACTGGTAGTACGGGCGTATTTCAGCACCTCTGGAAAACCATCGGACAAAATATTGAGACCTACAGATCATACCCTAGAATTGTGGGTGAAACCGGTGGAAAGGATTTTGTGGTTGCTCACAAATCAGCAAATGCCAAAGAAGTAGCCACCGGACTGGTAAGGGGATCATTTGAATACCAGGGGCAAAAATGTAGTGCCGCTTCACGCGCCTACATTCCGTCCAACCTTTGGGAGGATGTGAAGAAATACATGCGGGCTGATCTGGAAGAGATTAGGATGGGTTCTCCTGAGGATTTCAGCCACTTCGTGAATGCTGTGATAGACGAGCGTTCGTTCAACAAGATCACAGGCTACATCGATGAAGCGAAAAATGCGTCGGGGGTTGAACTAATCGCCGGGGGCAACTACGATGGATCGAAAGGTTGGTTTGTTGAGCCAACGATTTTCCAAGTGCAAGACCCCATGTATCGCACGATGTGTGAGGAGATTTTTGGCCCTGTGTTGACGGTGTATGTCTATGATGAAAATAAGTTTGAAGAAACATTGGACATTGTGGACGGCACGTCACCCTATGCACTGACGGGTGCCATTTTCTCAACAGACAGATATGCCGCCGAGCTGGCCACTAAAAAATTGGTGAATGCGGCAGGCAACTTCTACATCAACGACAAGCCAACAGGCGCAGTGGTCGGGCAGCAACCCTTCGGAGGAGCGAGAGGTTCTGGAACCAACGACAAAGCGGGAGCCATGATGAATCTTCTTCGTTGGGTAAGTGCGCGGACAATCAAGGAAACATTCGTGCCACCAAGAGATTATAAGTATCCGTTTTTGGGGTGAGGAACGGTTATCTAATATCTGATGTTACTAAGGCCAATTTTTTATTTGGTTGTTACTTTGGTGGTTTAGGATTCATATGAAGAATTCATTTAAGGGAAAATTACAAAATGAGAGGGGGGATGTAATGACCATTACTTCTCCTAATGTCATTTTTGAACAAGGCGAGAGTACAGTTTTTTTTCTCCAACACTTGAACTTTATGGTTACGGAAATAGTGTGGATGAGGCACAAACATCTCTTGAAAGCAATCTTCTAGAATTTGTGAATTATACCACCAACAAAGGGACACTTGTGGCGGAATTAAGACGATTAGGTTGGGAGGTGAAGAAAAGAAGGAAAAAATACATCGCTCCTTCCTTTTCTAAGATGTTGCGGAAAAACGAAAAATTGGTAGATATTTTGGATCACAAGAATGCCACAATTGAGCAGCCTTTTGCTTTGCCATATGCATGAACACGTATAAGGCAAGTAATGTCCCACTCAAAACATTCCTAAGATTTTAGAATGAGAGGGACTGAAGCAGATTCGTACCAGAGGTGGACATCTGTCTATTCCCGTTCGGACTTACCCAGATCGATTCCAACCCAAAGTCATATTGATCCGGTTCCAGAATTTATCGTACTTGAAATCCTAAATTTGCTAAACATGCACTCTGGTGAAATGTGGGATAAAATAAAACCCAATAAAGGAACAAAAGAACGAAAATAAAAAACAGCAAAGCGAGGTAAAAGGAGAATTACGTAAGGCCGAATTGATCCGAAAATCAAGGAAATTTTCTTGTCACCGAGGGATTATAAATCTCCTTTTTTGGGGTGATAATAAAAATTTTCTTAGAGCTTCCATTTGAGATAGTGTTCCAAAAAAACATCGTATAGCCTGTACCCACCCTCATCCTTAATTATTAACTGCTTGTCTAAGAGCGCCTGAATGATTCTCTGAACACTGCTGGGCGTGGCGACTGGGAGTTTTTCTATAAAAGCTGACGAAGTAGGACTTGTGACTAACCCTTCAGAGGCGATCGTCTTCAAAGTAGCGAATTGCTTGATGGTCATTCGATTTGGAACTTCTGAGTAAAACACTTTTTTCTCTTCCAAAAAAGATTGATAGAGCCGATCAAATTCCTGAAGTGTACGAGGGTAAGTGCGCTGTGAATAGATCAGGTGACAAATAGCCTGAACATAATAGGTATGGAGGTGCGTAATGTCCAGAATATGCTCAATAATCTCTCTGCTTAATGCCTTCTTTCCCCTCGCCATATGACCTTCGATGAAGGTCTGATATCGTCCCTTTGGAATCTTATCCAGTGACATCATTCGTGTACTCTGATAAAAGGGATTCTTATAATTGTTGAACATATCATCCAGAATATGATATTCGCTTCCACTAAAAATGAATGTAGTATTCTGGAATCGTTGTACTAGCTTCCTCAAATTTGCCTCCAAAGGAACGGCCATTTCATACTTCCTGATTTCCTGAAATTCGTCAATAGCAAGCACCACCTTCTTTTTGGTGCCATTTAAGAACGCCAAGATATCCTCCAGCTTTTTGAAAGGTTTATTCCTGTCGTGATATAGAAAATCAACGGAAGGCTGTCCGTCCATACCGATAGTGATGGAAGCCCCCAGTCCTACGATAAACTCCTTCATCTTATTGGGAATAGATCGCCGGCTGAAGATTGAGCTTTGAATGACCGCTTCGGCCAGGCTCGTGGTGAAGTCAGCGAGTGAGGAACTCCCCCAGATATCCACGAAGATGCCGACACGCTCATCATCATCCATCTGATGAAATACGTGCTGGATCAATGCTGATTTCCCTAACCTTCTGAAAGCATAAAGTGTGATATCCTGTCCGTTTTCAACAATATTATGAATATTTTTTGTTTCTTTTTCTCGGTCACAGAAGTATTGGTCTTCCGAATACCCCTTTAAAATGAATGGATTAGCAACCATTCGACAAATATACTTACGCAAGTATGATTACGCAAACATGATTACGCATCATTGCGTAATTTTTGTCGTTGATTGACTCTTTCAGACTGGAAAAGTGAAACGAAACGTTCGTGCTGCCAACTGATACGTATCCGCTTTGGGGGTGAGATTCATGCCAGTAGAATTGCGCATTATTGCGTAATTGTTTTGATAAAGTCCTGTACATATTTTCTTAAAAAGAGATGTTTTATATTAAATAATTGTTATTTTTAACATTCTTTTAATATAAATGAGATATTCTGAATTCAGAATTGCATTCGAGTCATTCCCTGTCTTTTCTACACAAGACATCAGAAAGAGATTTTCTGATTATGATGGTAGACGGTTGGTGGAATGGCAAGCGAAAGGCTATCTGACGAAAATAAAGCGAGGCTACTACAGCCTGAGTCAAAACGCACGAAACGAAAGTGAAATACACTTCATTGCCAATAATATTTACTCTCCTTCATATGTTTCAATAGAGAGCGCATTGGCCCATTATGGTTTTATCCCAGAAGCAGCTTTTACCGTCACGTCTGTTTCGACAAAAAACACCTCGACCCAACGAACTCCACTAGGTAATTTCGAGTACCGACACACCAAGCCGTCCATGTATTTTGGATATAAACTCCTCAAGTTTCAAAACTATTCGGTGCGTATGGCAGAACCTGAAAAAGCCATACTTGATTTCTTCTATCTGAGTACGATTAACAATCGCTCATCTATAGAAGAAATCAGGTTCAATAAAATTCAACTTAATGAACTCTTGGACACGAAGAGGCTGACCAATTATCAGCAATTAATCGGCTCAAGGATTTTGGATCGAAGAATCCGCCTATTTCTAAAAGTGATCCATGCTTAGTCTCGAACAAATAAAGCCGTACTATCCAGTCTCCCTTCAACCCTTTGAAAGGTTCATTCTGAGAGAATACCTCCAATTCAAATTGCTTGAAATCATCTTTGAAAGTCCGTATGCCAATAAGCTTTCTTTTTTGGGAGGCACATGTTTGCGCATTGTTTATGATAACCAGCGATTCTCAGAAGATTTGGATTTCGATAATTTCAATCTGTCAGAAGCTGACTTTGAAGCTATCACCAAACACATTGAACTCCAACTGAGCCTTCTAGGATATGAGGTGCAATTGCGCAACGTCCACAAAGGAGCATACCATTGTTACATGCGTTTCCCGGGTCTATTGTTTGATGAAAACCTATCTGGTCACAAAGATGAAAAAATATTGATCCAACTGGATTCTGAAGCGCACAATTTCGATTACTCACCTGATCAACCAATTCTGAATCAATTCGATGTGTTCACTCAGATATACACCACACCAAAAGACCTACTTCTAGCTCAAAAATTTTATGCTGTTCTGAATCGAAAAAGGAATAAGGGGCGTGATTTCTTCGATATAGTCTTTCTGCTCGGTCAGATTAAAGTCCCCAATTACGAATACCTGAAAGCTAAAATCGGTATTGAAAATGGACGTGACTTAAAGGGTATGATACTTGCGAAATGCGCACAACTGGATATGAAGGAGATGGCTCGAGATGTGAGTCCTTTCTTATTCAACACGACCGACGAGAAGAAGGTGATGTTGTTTGAGGAGTATATAAGACAGGTGGATTTAGATTAGTAAGGTGATAAAGAAGAATTTAATGAAGTTTGTATGGACGGATACCATCTTGAGTTCATCTGAAGGAGTACATTTTCGGATTGATAAAAGAGGTAGAAAGTTTGTTTCGAGAGGGCATGAACCAAGGCAAAGGACTGGCGACTAAACGGGAGAAATGATGATCTTACTTCGCTGGATAAGCGCAAGGGCAATCAAAGAAACGTCCGTACTGCCAACTGAGAAGTTATCCGCTTCGGGGTGAGGGGAGCAATTGCTTTTTGGATTGTTAAAACAACGACCCCATCTGTTGAGGGGGGACTTCACCCAGATGCTTGTAGGCCAGCTCGGTCGCTTCTCGGCCTCTGGAAGTTCGCTTGATGTAGCCCTCCTGAATTAGGAATGGTTCATAGACCTCTTCGATCGTATCGGCCTCTTCACCGCAGGCCGTAGCAATAGTGGATAGACCAACAGGCCCGCCCTTGAATTTTTTGATAATGGTCGAAAGAATTCGATTGTCCATATCGTCAAGTCCATGGTCATCTACGTCCAGGGCATTCAAGGCAAATTTGGAAATATCCAGCGTGATAGCTCCATCTCCTTTGATCTGAGCAAAATCCCGGGTTCTTCGGAGCAGCGTATTGGCAATTCTTGGAGTTCCTCTACTTCTTCGGGCGATTTCGTAGGCAGCTTCCTGATCAATGGCCGAATTCAAAATATCCGCCGAACGTCCAACGATCCCTGTAAGCAATTTGCTGTCGTAATATTCTAGTCGGGAATTGATTCCAAAGCGGGCTCTAAGTGGGGACGTCAATAATCCCGATCTGGTGGTCGCTCCAATCAAGGTGAAAGGCTCCAACTCAATCTGGACGGAACGAGCGTTTGGGCCAGAATCAAGCATGATGTCGATTCGGTAATCCTCCATTGCTGAATAAAGGTATTCTTCTACAACTGGATTCAATCGATGGATTTCGTCAATAAACAGCACGTCATTGCGCTCAAGATTTGTAAGGAGTCCGGCGAGATCACCGGCTTTGTCAAGTACAGGTCCAGAGCTTAGTTTGATATTTGAACCGAGCTCATTTGCTATAATAAAGGAAAGGGTGGTTTTACCCAGACCCGGTGGGCCGTGGAGGAGCACATGATCCAATGCTTCGGATCGTTGCTTTGCAGCCTCTACAAAAACTTTCAGATTGTCGACTACCTTCTGCTGACCGGCAAAATCCTCAAACGCCGTGGGGCGAAGGGCTTTTTCAATATCCTGATCTGTTGGGCTAAGACCCTCGGAATCGCTGGTTAGGTAATCTTCTCTCATTCAGAATAAAGTTTAGCCAACTCTAGTGGGGCACTAGTGAGGAAGTCTAACGAAGTTTGTCCGTCTTTAACAAAAAGTAGATCGCAGCAAAAGGAGTAACTAAAATTGACAGAAAGAAATATTCAATCATGTCGTAGGTCTTCAAATACGCCATAAAAGCAACTCCAAGAGACAACAAAAGATAAACGGAAAGTAAAAATATCATTGATTGAGTTTTTGGTTAGCATCAAAACTAGGACATCAAAGATAACTTGAAAATTCATATTGGTGAGAAAGAATTTAGCAAAGTAATTTAGCCGCTGAAATCACCGGCTCTTGAACAAGAAAAAACTTTCGATTGGCTTTACTGCCGTCCTGCTCGTCATAACCATCATCACGCTAATTCCCAGAAAGGGAACTCGACTGAATGAAATATCCGGGCAGACGATGGGTACGATCATGTATCATGTGAAAGTAGTGGGCCACCCAGAGTTGGATTTTGAAAAATCCATTGACTCGTTGTTGGTGGTATTTAATCAAGCACTTTCGGTTTACATCCCGGATTCTGAGATTTCGACTTTCAATCAGACGGGTGAGCTTTCACATCCTTCGGAGCTTTTCACTGACGTATTTGAGAGGAGTCAGGCGGTGTACGAGAGAACGGATGGTGCCTTCGATCCTACGGTTGGGCCACTTATTTCGATTTGGGGATTTGGCCCAGATAAGACCGTGATCATCCCGGACAGCTCTATCATAGATTCTGTACTCTTGCTGGTGAGCATGGAGAAAGTAGATTATGAAAATGGATTGCTGACCAAGGATAGAAATGTCCAATTAGATTTTGGGGCCATTGCCAAAGGCCAAGCAGTAGATGAAGTGGGAAAATGGCTGGAGAGAAAAGGCGTGCAAAACTACCTGGTGGAAATAGGAGGGGAGGTTCGATGCAAGGGGTTGAACCAAGATGGACGTACGTGGGCGATTGGGATTGAAGACCCAACGGTGAGCCAGTTTGAAACGAGGGGTCTGGCCATTGTCAATGTCCAGGATCGATCACTTGCGACCTCTGGAAATTATCGCAATTACTACAAAACAGAAGGGCAGATATACGCACACATCATTGATCCTCGCACGGGTTATAATGCCAGGCACAATTTGCTTAGCGCATCCGTGTTTGCTTCTGATTGCATGACAGCCGATGCTTTTGCTACTGCTTTCATGGTGCTGGGATTGGAGGAATCCATTCAAATCGTGGAAGATGATTCAAATTTGGATGCTGTTTTTGTTTTCAGCTCTGAGGGGGAAATAGATGTATACGTTTCAACTGGAATCACAGAAATTATTGAATTAACAGAAACACTTGCCGAATGATATTAAATGCCCTCATCCTATTTGTATCAGCTCTGCTTGGCGGTCTGTTGATGTATGTGTTTGGGTCGGATAAACTCAACATCAAAAATCTGTTGATTTTTGCTGGAGCGTATTTGTTCTCAATTACAGTCATTCACATATTGCCGGAGCTTTTTCATGCAGAATCTGATGGATTTCGTGTTGGATTGGCTGTTCTGGGAGGGTTTTTTTTTCAGCATGTTCTAGAATATTTTACTTCAGGGGTGGAGCATGGACACATGCATCATCATCCGGAAGGTCACTCACATTCTAGCCTATCAGGGCTCTCTCTGATGGTGGCTCTTTGTCTCCATGCGTTTCTTGAGGGATCACTGATCGCTTACCCGGAAGTGTTTGGAGAAAGTCATAAAGTTGGGTCGCTTCTTTTCGGTGTGGTATTGCACAAAGTGCCGGCAGCCTTGGCTTTGATGACCGTGTTGTCCTGTCAGTTTTCAAGTCATCGAACTACGTTTATTTTGCTTTTGTTCTTTGCTCTTTCATCTCCGCTGGGATTACTATTTGGAAGCTACCTGGAGCCACTCGGTTTGATGAATACCGGAGGCGTGGTTTTATTATTTGGATTTGTGGCCGGTAATTTTCTTCACATCTCGACCACCATTTTTATTGAGTCGAGCCCCGATCATACCTTTGGATGGAAACGAACTTTGGTGAGCCTACTGGGTGCCGGAGTGGCAATACTGGCAGAGTGGGTGATGTGAAATGATCGGCAGAAAACTCTGTCGGAACTGATTAACTGAACGGACAAAAACGTCCTCAGATTGTAAGCGATAGCCGCCAGCTTGAATTGCTTGTTGGCATTACGGATGCCTTTGGTCATTACTTTTCGTATCGCCAGCTACTGGGTAAGCACTCCAAAGACGGTCTCTACTGTGGCCTGTCTGCGCCCTTTAACTAGGGTCTGCTGAGAAACTAAAACCAAGGCGAAATCTATAACTCCATATTACCAAGGGTAGATTTTGAGGCGTATTGCGAATTTTAGGTGTACACAAAAATGGCAATTGTACTAAAAACCCGTGCACATTAGTGGTATGGATCGGCCTCATGAAAATGGCGTTAAGAAAATCCGCTACACTGTCGACAAAAATACACCATTGCCCGAGCAGGCTGGTG
>Ga0316209_1000998_pt1 | contig 35388 bp, 37 predicted proteins | sample 6monopyrite_MG_FD_204945 | JGI IMG/M metagenome (GOLD analysis project Ga0316209, IMG submission 204945) | Microbial mat bacterial communities from mineral coupon in-situ incubated in ocean water Damariscotta River, Maine, United States -... | ecosystem: Environmental > Aquatic > Marine >...
GTTTAAATTATTATCTGTTATTATTTTGTTTCTCTAATTTCATGTCGTTAATAAATAAAAACCAATAAAAATGTGACACACGACGATTTTAGGTCACATTCAATTTTCTTAACGGGACAGTAGTGACAACATATATATTTACTTTTAAACTATCACTATCTATTTATAGATAGACACTGGCTGAAATTCGTTAGAAATATTTTTTAGGCACTTTACGTAAATATCGCTCACTAAATATCTTATGTGGAATATTTTGTTGGTATTTTACTGATGAATAACTAACAACAGTCTCCCCCCCTGTCCTTTTATCTTCCATTTTCGCCTTAAGAACTGTCATATGGCCATCGATGATTTTCATCTCTAACGTTTCATAATGACGATAGATAAACTCTTTATTGTAATAGTCAATTTTCATGGGCATAAAACTATTTTTATCGATCCATATTTTATATCTCGAAAACTCCACATTTTCTGGATTCTTAGGTATGCTACTAATAACATAATATTGTTCAGTTTCATCGATGAGTTTATGACTATCCTCAGTAAGTCTACGCCCTGAAACATCTTCATAATAAAAATTTGATCCAACAAAACTAGCACGATCATCACTAGCGGCTATCCTTTTTACCAGATCAAGCGCTGGAAGATAAAGCCATCTATCATCGTCCTTTTCTATATTTTTCCAGACCATAAATACCATTTTTTTGACATCATTTGGTTTATTAAAATATAAATAATATTTTTGATTTCCACTTTTTTCACCTATATTTAATCTTAGTGAAACAAATTCTCTAATTCGTTTTCTACCCTGATTGTCAATAATTTCCATATGCGCTTTTGAACTCTGATCATGCCCCTGATAATAAAAAGCCTGTAAAGCCTTCTTCATTACCTCATCACCTTCCATCGCATAGCCTGATGAACTCACCAGTAACAGAATCACACTTATAAAGTAGTTGAGTGGTTTCATAGCAGTCTCACTTGAGTTGATCGCGAAATAACTGATTTTCAAATAGATGAATCAGAGCAGGTAAAATAACCAGCGTGGCAATACCTGCCAGCACCAATATACTGGAGAGCAAAATACCAACCATTTGATAAGGTACCAATGGCGTTATTAATAAGGGCAAAAAACCAATACCCACAACAATCACATTTCTTGATATCGCTCGTGCGGGTTCACCAAATACTGCCGGTAGTGTTTCACTCCAGCTATTATATTTTTTATGTAACTCTCGACTACGTGTCACAAAATGGATTGCATAATCGACGGACAGGCCAATACTAATAGCAGACAGTATCGCCAACGGGGTATCCAGGTTACCCGTAATAAATCCAGCGGCACCATATATAACTACCACAGAAAATGCTAGAGGCACCATTGCAAGGACACCCCACAAAATCGATCTGAAAAGTATAATTAGAGTCAACAGAATAATCAGAAATGAAACGCTGAATGCCTTTACCACACCAACCGTAACATGGTCTTGCCAGGTTACATTAATGTGGGTCATGCCGAACCAGCTACGCTCAAGACTTACAGGTGGCGGGTTGACTTTGAAATAGTCATCAATCAAATTTTCAACGACAATCATATCCTGATTATCACCGCTTTTAAGCTGAAACCAGATATTCGCCTCCTGATAGTTGGGCGTTACATAATGCCAGAGATCATCAGGACGATGGCTGTTTTGAAATGTTAATAAGGTTTGAGCCACTGCTTCACTGCTATCGGGAATTCGGTAGTATTCCTCATCTCCGTTATACAATTCCCTATGCACAATTTTTACGATTTCAGTCAGTGCAATGGTTTTTCCAATCACGCCTTTCTTGTCAACAAAACTTTGTAAGTTATCGATGTAATTTAATACAGCTGGATTTTTAAAAACCTGTTCCTCACTCCCTTTCAGTGACAAGTAAGCCATATAGCTACCTGCAAATTGTTCATTAAGAAATTTATCAGCTTTACGGATTTCATGCTCCTCACCAAACCACTTCATGGGGTTGTCGTTCGGTATAAGCTTCATAGCACCCAAAGCAAAAACAATACTTACGAAAATCATCAATAACACAATAGGTATGGCACCTTTCGTGGCATATAAACCTACTTTTGGTAACAGGCGTCCTAAATAAGTGCCTCCACCTGGATGACGAGTATGCTGACTACCAAAATTTTCAAACTTCTTCTCGGGCATTAGCATGATATATGCAGGAATCAAAGTCATGGTCATTGCCCAGGCTATAATGACACCGACACAAACAAAGGTACCTAACACCTGCAATGGTGGCAGAGGTATAAGATTCAGGGCTGCGAAGCCTATTGCTGTTGTGATTGTGGTGAGCAACATGGGTTTAGATAATTCTGCCATCACACACTTGATTGCCTGTTTTCGATCTTTATGCTGTGGATAACAATCATAAAACTCAGATAGAATATGTATACCATCTAGCACGGCTATTGGCATAATAAAAATAGGTACCATAGACGTTAATACATGTACTGGATTTCCTGTTGCAATCATCAAGCCCATGGTGATCATGACTGAAAGCATGGCAATGATCATCGGTGCCATCACCAGCGTAACATTTCTGAAGAAAAACCAGAGTAGCCCAAAAATCAACATCATGGCCAGTGGTGTTGTCACTGCCATTTGTACAAACATCTCGACACCAAATGTATCTTGCGCAGTCGCCATTCCGGTTATTAGAAATGAATCACCACTATCATAGCTCGCATATTTTTCCTTCAAAAGGCTAGATATTTTGTAACTTGTATCTTTTGATGTCAGTGGAATATATAGCGCCAATGCATAATTCTCATTAGATGTCATACTCCCTTGAAGAATGGGCTGTTTGTTTGCCTTTTCCCTGATTTCAAGTGCTTCAGCATCACTTGTTGGCGGCTTTGCCATTAACCAGTTAAACGTAACCGTTCCTGGTCCATCCTGAGCTATATTATCAACGTTAGATGGCGCAATGAGTTCCACAGAAACAACACCTTCAGTTTCTCCCTCCTCATTCTTCCACTGCAGGCTTTTTGCATAACTCACCAGATCGTAAATATTTTTAAGTGACTTTTCATTGAACACACCATTCTCATGAGTATTATTAGTAATACCCACAACCATGAAATCATAAATTACAAATTTCTTCTTTTGCTCGCGATGAGTTACACGCACCGGATTGTCGTACAGCAACATACTTTCCGGGTCCGTATCTACCGTTAAAGGCGACAGAATATTTGTAAGCTTTCCGGTAAATGTTGGCACAGCCACCAGAGTCAGCATCACCAACATAAGAGCGACAGGCAACCATATGAATAATTTCGGTGATTTAATTGCCTGGGTTGACATTTGATTCATAATTTATCTCCAGCTAACTTTTTAATATTATCTATGCATTCACCCTTAAAAAGGCTGACATTAAGGATCTTTGTTTTTCTTGCACGCAACAAAATCGATATATTCATTATGATTAGGTAAATATAGAATTTATTTATTTTTGAATTGCAACTTTCAAGTGCCGCGATTTTTTCATGAAGCGTATTTGTCATTGGTTTCGTGCCGTCACAATCCACATGGCCGAACCTAATTCAATACCTTGATTCGTCTGATATGCTTCAAGTGCAGCACATAGATCATTGGTAAATTTAGCTTGTGTTTTACTATCAATATCAGAATTATCTAACACCGAACCTGCTGGTCCAATGTGTGTCATAAAACTGAGCGCCTCATTCAGGTCAACACCGATATTTATTTTAGAATTAAATTTTTCAACAACGATATCGACAAATCCAGCTGAGTGAAGAATCTCTTTCACTCTATTCGCATCGCCAAATGAAAATCCACCTGGCTCATTCGGTGGTGACGGCGGGGGTAAAGCTATATAATTGCCTACAATATTACGTGGGATATTAATCCACTCAATGTCTTTAACTGCTTGCCAGCAGACAAACGCCATTCGCCCGCCTGATGCTAATGACTTGCGAATATTTTCGAATGCAATAATGGGATCATCAAAAAACATCACACCAAATCGAGAAAAAACCACATCAAAAGCATTCATATTAAACGAATGGGTTTGAGCATCTAAACATTCAAAAACAATATTGCTTTGATTAGTTTTACACACTTTCTTTTTTGCCGACTCAATAATCATTTCAGATATATCGACTCCGAACACCGATCCATTCGAACCAACTAATTGTGCAATTTCGTATGTAGTACCGCCACAACCACAGCCTATATCCAGCACTCGTTCACCATCATTAAAATCCAGTATATCCATGACTTTTTGACCGAAAGGCGCCATGCTGGCTTCAATTACATGCTGATAATTTACCCACATGCGACCACCTGCATCATTCCAGAAACCACGCATGCCACTGTTCACAACACCATTCATTGGTTCGCCACCGTCATATCCATTTCCATCGGTAACGATGTATCATTTCCCCATTCGAGCAGTGACCCGTCATAAACAGAGACGTTGTTATAACCTAACAAAGTAAGCGCAAAGGCAGTGTTTGATGAGGCTATGCCTCCACCACAATAATTAATGATCTGTTTTGCATTGTCTGCACCTACATCATCAAATATTTTCTGTAATTTTTCTGAGGATAAATAGCATCCGGTAATCGGATCATGAAGAGATGTAAAGGCTACATTGACACTGCTAACAATTTTTCCTTTTCTACCAAAAGCAATATCACTTGCGCCTGTATGCAAAAAAAATGGCAGTGCATTGACAATACATGCACCTTCATCTTCAATTGCATTTAATACCTGATCTTTTTCTACAAAAAGATCAGGTCTGTGGCATGAGGTGAACTGACCTGGCAAATATTCACACGGCTGATTAGAGGTAGCCCGACCTTCCTTTTTCCACTTTTCCCAGCCACCATTTAGAATAACTGCATTATCAAAACCAAATGAACGTAACATCCACCAGACACGCGCAGACCAATTTGGCTCAGTCGTGCTGTAAAGTACAACGCGGGTATTATCACCTACGCCATAATTGCTCATGGTTTCAATAAATTGTTTTTCAGGGGGTAACATCAAAGGTAAATCAGAGGCGAGGTCTGACAATACACCAGGAATATCTATGAACCCAGCACGCGGTATATGACCTTGTTTATATTGCGTACTACCATTCTTATAGATAAAGGGAAATTTCTTACTTAATTCTGTATCCGGGTTTTCTTGCACACTAACACTGCAATCGTAAATTCGTAGATTAGTGTCCTCCAGATGCAGCTCTAACCAATCGGTATCAACTAAGTAGTCTGTACTTTGGTATTGCTTTGTCTGTATTACCAAAATAATTTCTCCTGTATGTCCATCAATAACCTGATAAACATACTAGAGTATTCACTATTGCTTTATAATAGGCCTTTACCGCATATCATTTATGCTTCTTAGGAATATATAGATCTTGAGTCACACGGACACGATTAATTAGCGATTAATTAGTGTCATCATTTTACAAAAAAGTATGGAATTGTTACGTGCGAAACTGAAGGTCATGCAACGATTTGTTTTTACCAGGCACTGCTGATTACCATCTGGAGATATGCCGCTTAGGTATCTAAGTTACAAAATTTTTAATTTCAATTGAGCTTTGTTCGAATAAAATCAATAAAACAGCGAACCTTAGCGGGTACGAATCGTCGATCTGGGTAGAGTGCATGGACTTCTAATGGCGTTGGCACATATTTATTGAGTATCACTTTAGCATCTCCCTTTTTAATGCTGTCTTCCATTAACCACAATGGCGTAATAGCAATTCCCTGGTCAGCTAAAACGGCTTGTCGAATGGCACGAGGATTATTAACACTAAAACGCCCATTCACTCTAATTGATTCCTTTCCTTGTGCTCCTGTAAAATGCCATTCGTTTAGAGTTGTCAGCAACATATACACAATACAGTTATGTGTTTTTAGATCCTGCAGTGTTTCTGGCTCACCGTTAGCTGCAAGGTAATCAGGACTGGCGACAGCAACACGCGGGCTATCGCCAATTTTACGTGATATAAGACAGGAGTCGGTTAATGGGCCCACACGAATAGCCATATCTACACCTTCCTTCACAAGATCCACATAGTGATCATCCATGATTAGATCAATATTGAGATCAGGGTACTCTGAGAGAAATTGCCATACATGCGGTACAATATTTAACTCACCAAACGTAACCGGTGTATTAATGCGTAATGTACCCGTTGGTTGAGATTGCTGATTTTGCAGCGTCGATTCAGTTTCATACAACTCATCAAGTAGATACACGCTGCGGTCATAATAATGCTTACCTACATCCGTCAAACTCAAACTTCGTGTACTACGATTGAGCAGTTTTACATTTAAACGGCTCTCAAGTGCAGCGACATGTTTGCTCACAGTGGGTTGTGACATTTCCATTTCACGTGCAACTTCAGAAAAATTACCTGTTTCGACTACCCGTCTAAACACTGACATCGATAACAATACGTCCATTACATTTTGCCTATATATTCTAATAAAGAATGAAAGTAATGCTTATTCATTAAATTATCAAATATTTGAGCATAAATTAAGTATTTTATCTCACGTAAGCGAGCATCTCAGACAAGCTCTATAGCTTCTAGTATTCCATTAGTAGAGCCGTTTCGTAGAATTTTAGACCTATATTGCTATACATCAGATAATTTCAGTACAAATATCTCATCATCGGGCAGAAAAAAATCTAACTCAAATCTAAACTAACAGTCACCGTAAAAAACGGATAACTGTCAGATCAAGTCTGAGCTACTACACATCAGGTTCTTCTACTGTTCCATTTAAATGATAAACATGGCTATTTGCCATCCAATCAGGCAGATCAGTAAGGCTCAGCCCAAGAATTTCGCGCTGCAATAAAAAACCCCAGTTCGTAGTAATAAATCGATTTTTCCAAGCAGATGTTGTTTTCTCAGATAATACTTCCAAATAGTTTTTAAATACTGACCTATTAATATAGGCTTCATCCATCTCTTTTCTTATTGCTTACTTAATCTTCTCAATCTTTTCTTCGCGTTGAATATCGCTCCACTCTCAGGTACTGACCATGTAAGGTTACACCCTATTGATAATCCTCTTCCAAACAGCCAGTTAATACTGCTAGTATTAGACATATCAATTTATTCCAATGTTTGTTATATGACTACGAAAAACTATTAAATGGGTCTATGTATTCATGGCTGATAATAAAATCATCCATAGATTCTTGGTAACGATTAGAATTAACATCCACTCCCCCAATAAAATATTGAATATCGGAGTTATCCGACATAAATGCGAAACCTTTTTTTACAAATTTAATACTGTCTTTATCTTTATAAAATTCACCGTATTGAATTGCTCCCCCTACTGATTCGATATCTTCTGAATCAATTACATATTTGATAGTTTTCATTACATTATTGTTAGTTAAGACAGAACAATGTTTATTATTAAATTCTTTTATAGCTGCTTGCTTACCACTACCAATAATTTCAATCTCCTTTTCCCCTTTAAGTATTTCATTAAAGTTAAATGCGATTGGAGACGAGTTTTTAACTTGTTCAAATTTAAATGAACGTATGTTTTTTTCTTTTGGACAATAACCCGCGATTATGATCTCACTGAGAGCACTATCATTACCTACGGTAGTTACCATCTTTAGAGATATATCCTCATATATCTTAAATATCGTTTTTGCAATGCCGTGCATTGAATAATCCGTAAAACGTCCCGCATGTTGAAATGATTTAACAACTTCAGAAATTGTTTCTTTTATACATAAACTATTTACAGTAGACCCCGCAAAACACATACCCAAAGGTACCATCTCTTTAAGCTTCTTTTCATTACTTCCTTCTGGAGTCGGATCAAATATATTCACATCTAACTGTAGTATTTTCACACCAATATCAGCATAATTCTGATGCCCAAATCCAAGCCTTGAATCAGACGCAAGGAATACATTTCCATTTAATTTCCATGCTATACATACGGTCATATTCCAATCCTTATTCTCTATCTTCAAAAATATCATCGCTAATCGAAGCGTCTACGTTAAAAAAATATCCCATTAAGATCTCACATCAGTTTTTAGTTTCTCAAACTCACTATCAGATAACTGACATTAAATCCTTCCAACCACATCCATTTTCATAAAGTCCTCGCACATAACTGTCACGAAAACTTGAAGGTTTTGCTCCATGCAGATCGGTTCTAGCGATCATGCGTTTTAACTGTTCATTCATCGAGCGAGGCTGGTAATCTCCAGGCCCTGCTTTTCGGGGGGATAATTTATAAGGCTCTCCACGATCATTCAGAAAGAACTTACTCTCTGGATCTAGGCCACGGCAGGAAGGCATGTTTGACAGTCCCAAGTCACTTTCTAGTCTCCATTTTATATACCCTTTAAAGAAGGATATCACATGTTCTTCTGTGTGACATTCACGCTCATCACCGTTAAACACACCACCCAAATTTGGATGACTTGTAATTATCTATCGATATTGCTGAGAGCAGACATCCAAATTTATTTACTTTACTTCTCAAGTCAATCATAAGACGTCCTCCAGCAGTTTATACTGTCCGATCTTAAACGGTCAAAAGCGGGCATTAACCTTAGTTAAAACCAGGCTCTCCCCTTTTAACTAAGGTTACGTCGTAATTCGAGCTTAAAACCTTGCCTGAATATACATTAACCTTTAGGCTAACTAATATGATGAATTCTTCAATGCGTCTGTATGACCACTTCAACTGGTTTGAATTACTGGAAATAGGGCTATTCACAATACTTGTATTATTCTTCGTAATATTTCTTGTCCGTTTATTTATCCTCGCTCCAGCCATTAACGAGAAACCGAAACGAAATGTTTCTCTCCGAAAAATGCCATCATGGAAAGAAACACCCGAACTTTTGTTATTAATACTATCCATACCACTGCAATTATTATGGGAGATTGCACAGTTTCCGCTCTACACTGTCTGGCATGAAGGTGACTGGAGCTTCATACTCTACGGTTTAGTACACTGCACTTTGGGTGACCTTTTGATTCTACTTAGTGTTTTCTGGCTAGTATCAATATTAAATTACTCAAGGAACTGGATCTTTTCTCCGTCAATGCCCAATATTGTTTTATTTACTGTTATAGGTCTGGCTTATACTATTTTCAGTGAAATTCTAAATACACGTATCAAAGGCACATGGGGGTACACAGAGTTAATGCCGATTGTGCCCGTAATTGAAATTGGTGGGATGCCATTTTTGCAATGGTTACTGATACCGCCAATATTAATATGGCTTATGCAGTTAGTAAGAGCAGCTCATGAATATGAAAAATAGCGCGAAATCGATTATTAACTATAAACTTCCCAGCTTATTTATTCCCGCACTATTGATGCTTGCTTTATTTTATTTCTTATATTACAAAATAAATAATGAGACGCCTCCAATACCGGATCATCAACCTAATACCAACACCGGTCTGACGAGGGTCTCTTATAATCAGGACATCAAACCATTACTTGAGAAACGCTGCGTTGTTTGCCACAGCTGTTATGACGCACCCTGCCAGTTAAAACTTTCATCCAGCGAAGGAATCACACGCGGTGCTAACAAGGAGAAAGTCTATAATCCGAAAAGACTTAAGGCAATGGAACCTACTCGCCTGTTTATCGATGCCAAAACGAATGACGAATGGCGTAATAAAGGCTTTCATTCCGTACTGGGTAACCCCGGTGATAACGATAATAAATCCCTGCTACAAATGCTATTAGAACTCAAACAGCATAATCCGCAACCTGACAAAGGCAAGCTACCCGCTGACTTCACGTTGGACATCGAACGCGATCAGGAATGTCCTACTCAAAACAAATTTAATGAATATGCAAATGAACATCCCTTATGGGGCATGCCGTATGCGATGCCTAATCTCAACGAAAATGAAAACATGATATTAAACAAATGGCTTCAAGCTGGCGCTGTTATACCCAGAACTGACATTTTAAATAACGAAGCATCACCACAGATTACTAAATGGGAAGCATTTTTAAACCAGACGTCAAGTAAGCAGCGCCTAACAAGCCGATATATTTATGAGCATTTATTCCATGCTCACATTCATTTTAATGAAACACCACTTGATGAGTTTTATCGTCTGGTTCGCTCCCATACCCCGCCAGGAAAAACGATAGATGAAATTGCCACACTCAGACCCTATGATAACCCTGGTTCAGCCGTTTTTTATTACCGCTTACTGCGTTATACACCGACCATTGTGGCAAAAAATCATATCGTTTATGAATTATCAGATCAACGTCTGCAACGCTACCGCCAATTATTTATCGAGCCAGAATACCAGGTGAACAAACTACCTTCTTATGCAGCTAATATAGCATCTAACCCGTTTAAAGTTTTTAGCGATATTCCACCTGATTCTCGTTACCGGTTTCTACTTGACGAGGCACGTTTTTTCATTGAAGGTTTTATTAAAGGACCGGTTTGCCGGGGTCAGGTCGCACTCAATGTCATCGAAGACCAGTTCTGGATCCTGTTCTTTAATCCTGATCAGAAAATCTTCACTACTGAAAAAGCATTCCTGGACGACATGTCTGAGTATCTTCAGATGCCATCTGAGCGTGGCAATCACCTAAACCTGCTACCTATCTGGTCAGACTACTGGCGACAACAAAAAAAGTACATCGCCAGTAAACAACGTTATTTTAATAAAATGCAGACACATGATCTCGATCATGCAATGAATTATATCTGGAATGGCAATGCTACGAACCCAAACGCAGCATTAACCGTATTTCGTCATTTTGACAGTGCATCCGTTGAATATGGTTTTATTGGCAATGAACCAGAGACCACATGGATAATGGATTATCCACTGCTGGAACGTATTCATTATTTATTAGTTGCCGGTTTTGACATTTACGGCAATGTTGGACATCAGCTCAGTACACGTATATATATGGATTTTCTACGTATGGAAGGTGAAGATCATTTCCTGGTATTTTTACCTGTCAGTAAACGTAAGGCAATTAGAAACACATGGTATCAGGGCATGCGCTCTGAGTTGGATAGTATTTTCAAGGCTCCAATGGAATGGCTAACCATTGAATCAGTCACCGGCTATCAAACGAAAAATGTACAAACTGAACTGTATCAGCATATTAAACAACGAATGGGCAATTTATTACCGAGTGCGTATCAAATCAATCAGTGCGGCAATAAAAGCTGCAAGCAAAAAGTTAATACCAACTTAAACAATTATAAGCTGAAAATACAAATCGATAATACAATGAAAAAGATTAGCCGCATCAAAGGAAAAAGACTGCATGAATTTCCCGAAGTATCATTAGTACGAATTATCACCGATGATCCTGAACAGTCATTTAGCTATTCACTTCTGCGTAACAAGGCCTATAAAAATGTGATCTCGCTGTTATCTGATGAGCGCATCCGCGATATGCAGGATATCGAACAAGACAGCTTAACGGTGGTGGACTGGCTGGTTGGCAGCTACCCTAATTTTTTCTTTACGGTCCATATTAATGACATCGATCATTTTATCAAACAATGTACGTCTATTAAGGATCAGGAAAGTTTTGAACGTTTCGTTGAACGATATGGCATGAGAAGAACCAACCCGGAATTCTGGGAGACTGCCGACTGGTTTCAGCAGCAATACAGAAAACAGCGTCCCCTGTACTCCGGACTTTATGACCTCAGTCGCTATAGCAATCTGTAATTAAGTTTTCATAGTGATTATTTTTTCTGGCAATTACTTTTCTTGTTAATATAAAAAACAGGCCATATTCAATTCTTCATAATCGAGTTTATCATCTGTAAACACCATTCTGGATTACGTAAAAGTGGGTGATGATCCACGTCGGCCAAAACATCGAGTCGCCAGTCAAAATGACCAGCCATGAGTTGTTGTACACCCGAGAGTGGTGCAGTTTCATCTAACTCACCGTGAAGAAAAAAAACGTTGCAATCCGTGTCCAGGTGTTCGACGTCATTAATAAGATCATGGCGATAAATTCCATCCCAGACAGAAGAGGTATAAGAACGCCATGTATGTTGCGTCAGGTCTTGCACCACCTCACGAGGCATATCACGCAGCACATAAGGTAATAACCAACGTAGAACCCAACGTGTCATAATGCATGCTAGCGCTGCGAAGGCGACATTGGTCATGACATAACGATTGGCTAAATGGCTATTGCGAAAGTAACGCATCGCGCCTTCCTTGTTACCAAAATAAGGCAGGCTGATAAAAACCAGACGTTTTACAAGATGTGGATAGCATGCTGTAAAAGCCATGGCAACAATAGCACCAAACGAATGCCCAACGATTGTTAGTGATTCCTGTTTGTGTAGGACCTGATAAAGTTCTTCTACATGGCGGTCGACCGTATATTTCGTCCAGGGCTTTGGTGACTGTCCGTAACCCAGCAAATCAACGAGTATAAGACGGTAACTGGCGGCCAGTGGTTGCACGCGCGTTTTCCAGTAGCGCGTTGTACCTCCGATACCATGTAAGAAGACAATGGCCTCACCAGTATCCCCCAGTGTCTCGCTATACAGCATCAGTGACGGTGTCCTCCTCTGGAAACCGGCCGTGCTTTCAGCGACTCGACTTGCGTCTCTTCCATAAAATGCACAAATGCACGCCTTAGTCTTTCTGACCAATCATCACCAAGCACAGCGCCAGCATCAGCGATAGTCGTCTCAATCTGGGATTCCGTTGCCTGAAGAAGATCGTAGGTAATCTCGATACGGTCGCCATCGACAGCAACACACTGGATACCCATCATGGACTCTATATAGTCAATGACTTTGTCGGTCATCTCCTGCGGTAACGGTTCCGCCAGTTTGAGCGTCCTTGTCTTCATTACCTCTATACCTGCATGTTTTGGTGCCTCGCTTCCTGGATAACCAATATACAAATGCGGGATGGACTGAAATCTTTCCAGGCACTGGTTTGAGCAAAACACATACTGTATACCTTGATAATCCAGACAGATGTCGTCTGAATTAACGTCCATACCACAAACGACATCACGGAATATTGCAATAGATCTATTCATATTTTTCTCCTCTTATAGCAATCATCATTTATTTTTTGGGTCTGAACATGACGATGAAGTCGAGGATGCAATTCTTTGGCGGCTCGCCAGCAATACGGCGAATATAATAATCGCCACCCCTGACCACTCAATCATAACAAGTCGTTCACTATAAAATAAAATGCCTATAAATAATGCGAATACCGGCGCGAGAAAGGTATATGCATTCAACACGTTCAGGCTTACCCTGCGCAAAAGATCCAGCCACAAAAAAAGGCTAGAGCCGTCCCAAAAATTGACAAAACCAATAAGTTTATAACTGATGTCAGGCTCAATGCCAGTAAGTTAAGAGTTAAGTCATTGAATAAAATACTTTTTATTTGTATTGCTCCCCTCATTTGGAAAAGAGGGGTTGGGGGAGATTTAGAACATATCAGGTTTTTATTCTATATTAATAGTATTAAAAATCTGGAAGTTTTTAAATCCCCCTCATTCCCCCTTTTTCTAAGGGGGAGGCATAACAAAAATTTGGACTATTTTTTATCCATATCAATGACTTAACTCTTAACTTACTGGCATTGATGTCAGGCTCCAGTACAGGGTCTCTTCAGGTTCAAATATGGATGCTGCTACGGCTAAAGGAATGGCCCCCAGTAAAAGTATCCATGCCATTGCAATAAGCGGGTCAATACGACTGGCAATGTATTTTAGAATGACATTGCCAATAGCGACTCCGATTGCGCCGACTAAAACGAGGCCAATTCCAACAGGACTGCTGTTTGACGATAACTCAGTTAAGCCGGGATATGCAATCACCATAATTCCAGTGAAACCCGTCAGGAGCGCTAAGCCACTTCTCCAGTTTAATCGTTCAGTGAGGATGAAATAACCCAGTAGTGCCGCTAACAGTGGTTGTACATTAGCAATGACAGTTGCGAGCCCGGGCGTCACGCGCCCACCCGCGAGGAACATACCGGTAAATCCGAGCGTTGTAAAAGTTAATGAAATGATAAGCAAGAATAACCATGTCGCCTTCTGCGGGATAATCGATCTTTTTAAGATTAAACCTGTAACAAGTAAACTAGCACCCGCAAGGAAACTGCGAAGCGTAGCAAAATGAAATGCAGGAAAATCTGTGAGCCCAGTAGTAATCAGAGGATAACAGATTGCCCATAGTATGATGACGAGCAAAATCTGAAGCATCTCTCGCACCAGGATAGTTCTCTGCCCTTTACTGATAGCGGCTTGACTGATAGCGACTTGACTGATAGCGGCTTGACTGATAGCGGCTTGAGAAACGCTACTTGAGTCAGGCAGTTTAATCATTTGAGTACATCTGCCTTAAACATCCAGACATATTTAAGTGCATATACTGCGTATCTATGAAAATCATTCTCAGTGCTTTTTAATACCTGAGAGTACACTTAGTCTTTTCCTGCTACAGCTTTAGAGCTGTTTATTAGTTTTTTCCATTGCCCCATACGAGGAATAAACATCGGCACCTGAGCCTGATAAATACGGTAATCATCGCCAAATTGTTCGAGTACTTTTCTTTCTTCACTGCGTGCCAGCAGAAAATAGGCCAATACAATAATAGGAAAAATAGCAACAGAAAAAAGTGTCGGCCAGTGTACGATGCCTTCACCAAAGAGGCCAATAAACAATCCGGTATACTGAGGGTGCCTGACAAAACGATATAAACCTGACGTTACCAGCTGGTTTTTCTGACGAGCCCGGTAGAGTTCACGCCAACCCTGTATAAAAAGACCAATACCAGTAAACAGTAGGGAATAACCTAATATCATCGCGATAATCATGCCCAGTTCGCCAACGCCTAGCAAACTTGACCAGAGACTGGCACTAAGATCTGGACTGTCTAGCCCAAAAAAACGCACGAGTAAATATAGAGTCAGTGGAAAACCATACATCTCTGCGTATAACGCAATGATGAACGCCTGAACTAATCCAGCACTTGCCCACTCACGCCATGTTTGAGGTGCAAGATATCGATAGAGCACCCACGAAGCGACCACTATCATTATCGCAGCAAGTGCCCAGACGCCTGAATGTGAAATGCTTTCATTCATGGTAACTTCCTCAATTTAAACTGATGATATCGGACAGGCATCAACGGTTAAACAACACTCCGACTATTCCGACATCAACAGTCATTAACAAATCAATATGTACACATCAGATGAAATTATCTTTTCATCTTGTTATGGTCATGTCTCTTTGATTTAGGAAGCGCACCCTCTTTTTCAGACATCTGCCCCATCATTTGCTCCATCATCATCTGCATCATATCCATACGCTGTTCCATCATCTGATGACGTTCCCCCATATCCATACTGCTCATGTTTTTATTCATTCCTTTAGCCATCTTCATATTTCCGCCTTTTTTATCACCGGTCATTCCCGCCATAGTGTTACCGCCCATAGATCGCATCATCTTCATTCCCTCGTGCATTTTTTGCATATGTTCATGCATTAACTGCTTACGTTTAGCAGGATCATCGGTTGCATGAATCTTTTCCATTTGTTGCATCATATTTTGCATATTTTTTTTCATCATACTCATATCCATCCCACTAGTGTTGCCTGCTCCATGTTTATCATGTTGAGTATTATCGACTGCATACAATGCGGTTGACTGCACCATCAATGTTACTGCCGCTAGAATTAATAATTTTTTCATAACATCACTCTCTTTCTCTATAGTTTAAAAATGTTGTGCAATTAATGTTTAATCCAGCACAACTCGTCAGTTCTTCATTACAAGTTTATGGTTTGTAGAAAACCATTCAGAATCTGAATTATCGGTTTTCTTTTTACCATTTAGTGCAACGAAGTTATAAATTGGAACCCAGATGAGCGCGAAGTACCAACCATATGCCCATGTTTCAATAAGCCCCATAAAAAAAATTTTCCAGCTAAGCCAGACAAAACCAGGCACCGGCGCCTGCCATGACGGGTACATGGCATAACCTGGAAAAAACAGATCAAATACCGCACATAAAACAAAAGTTATGGCCAGAAACAAACTGCTTGCATGACCTACTGCAAAAACTGAAATACCCGTTTTCATAACACGCCTCCTGCATGATGAGGTCTACTATGATCTTCATTTTTTAAAAATAGTTCGGTGTCTTTCTCAAACTTATCCAGACAGTCTCGTGAGCATTTGTAATTGCCATTCATCAAATAAGTATCCAGGCTACTCATCTGTGTTCAGAATGATCAGGGTGAAGGGTTTCATCACTTCGTTTGAGGAAGAAATGCTCAGTGAAATAGATACTAACCATAAGCACGGCGGCGACGACGACGATAAGAGCGTCAGTTTGCAGCTTGATCAACAGTAAACCTGTAAGCACAACAATATCCATCATAATAGCAAGCAATACAATAAGGCCATTAGCGTTTACTTTCTCGCGCAGATATCTGAGTACACCCCAGTGAACAATAATATCCATTACCAGATAGAGCATGGCGCCAAGTGAAGCGATACGACCAAGATCAAAAAATACGGTTAGTACGATCGCTATACACGCGGTGTAGACCAACATGTGTGATTGAATTTTTCCTGGCATTCCAAAATGACGATGCGGTATGAGTTTCATATCTGTCAACATGGTCAGCATTCTCGATACCGCAAAGATGCTGGCAATGAGACCGGATGCGGTAGCAATAATGGCGATCAATATTGTCAATGTCACTCCAAGTTCACCAAACGTAGGTCTAGCCGCTTCGGCTAGAGCATAGTCTCGCGCCGCTATAATCTCTGGTAAGGACAGACTGGCATTCACCGCCAGCGCTACTAACAAATAGATTATAACGCAGATCACAATTGAGAAAATAATTGCACGGCCTACATTACGGTGTGGATCAATTATCTCAGAACCACTGTTGGTGATTGTGGTGAAACCTTTAAATGCCAGTACACCAAGTGCGAGTGCTGCGATAAATCCTAATACAGAAGGTTCGCCACTACTGGACGCAGTGACAATTTCCATATCTTGCGCGGCGATGAACCCGGCTATCGCCAACACGGAAATACCTATTACCTTGATTACTGCCATGAAAAACGATACACCGCCTACCAGGCGGTTACCGGAAATGTTTATGATAAAGGCGACGACTATCAACATAACACTTAAAGTAGGGACTAGAAAATCGAATTCAAATCCATCAAATAATCGTGCCGTGTATGTGCCAAAGGTGCGTGCAACTAGACTCTCATTTATCACCATAGACAACGCCATCAGTAGACCGGCTGATGCGGTCAGTGCACTGCGCCCGTAAGCCTTTTCCAGAAACATTGCAATGCCGCCGGCAGATGGATAAGCATTTGAAAGTTTTACATAAGAGTAAGCACTAAATCCGGTAACGATAGCCGCTATCGCAAAAACCCATGGAAATCCTGGCCCCGCCAGCTCTGCAATCTGACCTGTTAGTGCGAAAATACCGGCACCGATCATGACACCAGTACCCATGGCTACTGCACCCGTTAGTGTAAGACTTTTCGCTTGATAGTCAGATTTCATTCCAGCACCCTCTTTTTATATTATCGACATCATTATTTGCAGACTTCGTAATGAGATTTTTCCTTCGTACGTATGCAATAAACCGATTCAACGGGTAACACGCAACTATTGCGTCGCCTTCTTCTGCGGTATGTGCATAAACATCTCTGACGCCGCCAGAGTTGAGTACAACACCGGTTCTAAGTTGTTTGTGATAATCAGTCATATTCATTTTGCCATGGTTTTTAATCTCTAATTATTTATAAGATAACATTAACCGCATCGACACCAGACACAACTGCAATCTACATGATTGCAACTTTCATCTTTTCGCTGACTCTCATAAAGCCGTTTAGCCCAGGGCATAAGCAAACGTTTAATCCACAGGGGATGATATTGTTTTTGCAGCACACTACGCAGATTTGATGAATTCGACTTTGATGAATTCGACAAGGAACTCAGGACAAATCGGTAGCCTCGATTACCCAGCATAGCGAATAGAGCACGATTGACCACCGAAGTTTCCAGCTGTGGCTTCAATAGCCGTTGCCATGAAGCATTGTAGTCGGTACCGTAAAGCAGACTTTGGGCTGCCAATACGCCAGAATTAATGGCGTGGCGCATGCCAAAGCCCCACAATGTATCCTGGAATCCAGCCTGCTCTCCTGCCACAGGATGAATGCCGCTTAATGCAGATGAAGGTAAATTAAAATTCCCAGCCCCACCATGGGGTTGTGGGTTGATCATCCGTAAACCGAGTAATTGTTTAAAGGCATTCACTGTTCGCTCAACATAGAGTTTCTCCTGCTTGAAGCCGGAAAACATGCAGCTCTTTACTGTACCTTTACCATTCATCACCAGTAAGTAAGCATAACCTTTGGGGGCCAGGTTGTTGTCACAGATAAACCAGAATCCGTTATCCATATTCGTTTCGAAATGATATCCAACAGCAATAGCATCAGCACCCTTTGGGCCGGTCGCCAGTATTCCATCTCCTTCGAGTTTGTTAAGCTTGCTACGAAAGCGCACTTCCACGCCTAGCGCTTGAGCCTGAGTTAATAATGCATGATCCAGGCTGCCTGGAGCCGAACCACGTTCGAGCATATAGAATAAAGGTTCACGACTACAAAGCTCATAGGAACGTCTCTTATAGTCAAAACCGATACCCGTATAACAGGCGATTTTTTCAAAGTCAGTTTTGATACCAAAGGCTTGTAACCATGCAAGAACGTCCTGCGCTTGAGTCCAGTTTTCCAGCCCCTGTAAATCACCCTTAAATCGGTGACCGACTTCACTTTTTGCTTCATGAACCAGCACCCTGCGTCCCTCCCTTGCCAGAGTAATGGCGGCGGCTAAACCGGCCGGACCCGCACCAGCAATTTGTACAACATCATGCTGTTCAGTCGTGCCAACTTGTTTTTTTACATCGGTCATAATTATACCCATAGCTCAATTTCATAATGACTCATCACTGCGTGTAATATATCGCTTCTTGTTATAATGCCTTTTAATTTTCCATCCGTCACAATAGGCATAGCGCCGACGCGTCGCTCAATAAACAGACGAGCTATATAACGCACATCTGTCTGCTGGCTCGCGGTCAACACGGGTGATTGCATTAACTGCTCAACTGTATCGCTTACCTTATGCGCTGTCGTTTTACTTAGGTAACTGCCATATAACCCTGCCATGTAGCGTAAAATATCCCGGTCTGAAACTATACCTGTGACTTTCCCTTTAGATGAAATAACCGGTAGATGACGAAGCTGAGATGTCTGAAAGTGAGTTAATGCCTGTTCAACTGACATTTTAGATGTCAATGTCACCACAGGTGTTGTCATAATCTGCCTGGCAAAAAGCTCAGGCCCATCCTCAGGTAAATAATCAACCGCTTTGTTCGCATAATTTGCAGCTAATGACTGCTTATGTTTTTCTGCAAATTTATGTTTCTGCTCTGGATTAATCGCTTTGTCTGAATCAATCGCTTGCGTTTTATTCACCAGGCGTCGATCGAAAATACTTTCCAGCGGCATCAGGTCATGATTATTCGGACCCTGTATATAAAAAAACATCAGTGCTCACCTCGCAGCATATTTACGCATGCATTAAACATATCATTAGCTATGTTTTTCAACTGGCTTGCGACTGATTGAAAAATTATAAATGGGCACCCAGATCAACGCGATGTACCAACCGTAACCATAACTTTCAATCACACCCAGTAAAAAACTTTTCCAGCTGATCCATTCAAATCCGGGCAATAGTTTTTGCCAGGCCTGATACATGGCGTGCTCTGGAAATAGAAAATCAAATCCTACACATAGAATAAAACTGATCATCAAAAGCAGGCTTGTGGCATGCCCTACGCCAATCAGCGAAATACGATGGTTCATGATTTATCTCCTTTTAAGTATTTTTCAGGTTCTGACTCAAATTTGTCCAGACAATCACGAGAGCAGAATCGGTATAATTGCCCTTCATGCATCTTTCCATAACCCTGCTCCGCTTTAACACCCATACCACATACCGGATCAATATCTTTGTGTTCCGTGTCATCACCAGGCTGGTGATGACCGTGACTACCATGAATCATATGAGCACCACAGCCAAAACGCATCATCAAATAAAACACGCCGGCAAATATTAAAAATGATAACCAGCCTTCCATCTCTACCTCCTATGGGCTTGACCCCTTTCACTGAACAGGGCCACTAGAAAAGCCGAGAGCAACCCCATATTACGCCATTCCAGTTTTCCTTTTGGAGGCATAAAACTAATAAAGAAACCTATATTGAAAGCCACTACCACCCACATATCATATGCATATTTTTTAGACATACCATTCTCCTGCAGTAAACAACTGACCAATAATGAAGATAAAAAAACTACAAACTTTCAAACACTTTCTGCAGCCTAATTAATTAGGGTTACAGCAATTGCTTTGTGTGTATTTGATACAATGACTCAACAGGCAAAATGGCCACTATGCCATCGTCTTCTTTACCCGTGTGCGCCGTGTCTATAATGCCCTTCGCCACTTCCGGTGCCCTGTCCGCTTCAATAAATATTTCGATGCGAGCATATGCTGATGTCCAGTCACGATTAAAAAAGTTTTTAGCCTCACCATAACCATTAACTTTAGTAACACTAATACCAGGAACACAAAGATCTTTAAGCTTTGCCTCAACCAGTTCCAGTTTGAACGGCTGAATAATTGCGGTAATTTTACTGTAATTCATAACGCCTCCTGTAATCAGGTTTTGAATGAAAAATTAACATACAATTGTCATTTGGTGAGCTTCGCCCGCAGGTAACACAATAGTTTCTATCAATTTAAAATTCTGCTGATCGACTACCCAGATTAAAGCCTTTTTTCGACTAGACACATACACCTTTCCAGTACCATAAATGGTATTAAGATGAATCGGCCGGCGTTAACTTTTTAGTTCATTACGTTTTTGTTCAAATTCAGATTCATCGATTTCGCCATGTGCATAACGCTCTTTTAGTATCTCAAGTGGTTTTTTATCATCCAGATATTTTGATTCTTTAACTCTGGTATCCAATATTTTTACAATAAAAATAATCCCTCCAATCAACACAATCCAGAATATCCACATTAAACCACCACTAAAAAACATCGAACCGTTATGATCAATCATGATTAATCTCCTTTGTTAAAGTTTTACTTTACGTAAACGTAGCGCATTGGTAATCACCGACACTGAACTAAAACTCATCGCCGCCGCCGCAATAATCGGTGATAAAAGAATACCAAAGAAAGGATATAAAACGCCCGCCGCTACCGGTACGCCAGCTGAGTTATAAATGAATGCAAAAAATAAGTTTTGACGAATATTACGCATGGTCGCACGACTCAGTCGCCTGGCTCGAACGATGCCCGTAAGGTCGCCTTTCACCAAAGTCACCCCTGCACTTTCCATGGCGACATCCGTACCCGTGCCCATGGCAATACCCACATGTGCCTGAGCCAGTGCCGGAGCGTCGTTGATGCCATCACCCGCCATAGCGACAATATGTCCTTCAGCCTGTAACTTTTTAACCACCTCAGCTTTTTGCTCTGGCAACACTTCTGCATGCACCTGATCTATATTCAGTGTTGCTGCAACAGCCAACGCGGTGGTTTTACTATCACCGGTCAGCATGACTATGTTTATGCCTTCAGCATGTAAATTTGTAATAGCTTCAGGCGTTGTTTTTTTCACTGGATCAGCCACACCAATTAAACCGCTGGCTATACCATCAATAGCAATTAGCATAACCGTTTGACCTTCAGCCCGATGTTTATCCGCCTGGCTGGGTAAATCGGCTACATCGATACCCTGGCTTTGCAATAATTTTGAATTTCCCAGCGCAACTTTATGACCGTCAACATCGCCAATAACGCCTTTACCGGTAATTGACTGAAAGTTTTCTACCTGAATTAAACGAATGCCTCTTTGCTCTGCTCCACGAACAATGGCTTCTGCCAGAGGATGCTCTGATGCACGTTCCAGGCTTGCAACCATCGTCAGGGTTTGCTGCTCGTCAAAAGCACCCGTTGCAATCACCGAAACCAGTTCAGGTTTACCTTCCGTCAACGTACCTGTTTTATCGACCACCAGCGTATCCACCTTTTCCATGATCTCCAGCGCTTCAGCATTTTTAATCAACACACCTTCCATTGCGCCTCGACCGGTGCCCACCATGATGGATATGGGTGTTGCTAATCCGAGCGCGCAGGGACAGGCAATAATCAACACCGCAACTGCATTGACTATAGCATAGGCGAGTCTGGGCTCAGGTCCCCAGAAGCCCCAGATGAGCGCAGATAAAGCGGCAATCAGCACCACTATCGGTACAAAAATACCCGCAACCATATCGGCCATTTTCTGAATCGGTGCACGGGAACGCTGCGCCTCGGCGACCATATTTATAATTTGTGACAACAGGGTATCAGCACCAATTTTTTCAGCTCTCATCAGTAAGCTGCCGGTACCATTTACCGTCGCACCAATTAATTTTTCGCCCTGCACTTTTTCCACTGCTAAGGGTTCACCGGTGACCATGGACTCATCGACGTTACTGTCACCATCAGTAACTATACCGTCAACGGGTATTTTTTCACCCGGGCGTATACGCAGTACATCACCCACCTGTACCTGTTCCAGTGGAATATCTTTTTCAGAACCATCTTCATAAACAACACGTGCCGTATTAGGCGCAAGGCCCAGTAACATCTGAATTGCCGCATTGGTGCGAGAACGAGCACGTAACTCCAGTACCTGTCCCAGCAAAACCAGTGCGGTAATGACTGCAGCGGCTTCGAAATAGACTGAGACTGTGCCACCTTCATGTAACATAGTGGATGGAAATATTTCAGGAAATAGCAGCGCGACTACGCTAAACACCCAGGCAACTGAAACACCCAGACCAATCAACGTGAACATGTTTAAATTACGGTTGATAACCGATTGCACACCACGCACATAAAATGGCCAGCCGCCCCAGAGAACCACGGGGGTCGCAAGACTAAATTCAATCCACTGTACCATTTTCATTGACATGCCAGTGGGCAGTAACGATGGCGCCAGGTCTGCGACCATAGCCAGGATAAAAACCGGTATTGCCAGTAGTGAAGAAACCCATAGCCGACGACTCATATCTATCAGCTCTTCATTATCTTCTTCGACGGTTACGGTCATCGCTTCCAGTGACATACCGCACTTGGGACAGGTTCCGGGGTGATCCTGTACAATTTCAGGATGCATTGGGCAGGTATATTCAGTTTTGGTTTTGGCCGCAATCTCCATGGGTTCCAATGCCATTCCACATTTCGGGCAACTTCCCGCACCGTGCTGCTGAACTTCTGGATGCATAGGACAGGTGTACAATGATGAATTTTCCAGAACGGTATCGTCCTGGTGCTGCTTGTCATACTTACCGGTATATTGCTCTGGCGAGGACATAAATTTGTGTTGGCAAAATTCACTGCAAAAATAATAATTTTTAAAATCATAGCGTGACTCGAAAACCGAGTTATCCGTCACTTCCATGCCACACACCGGATCATTTAATACTTGTTCATTCATTAGCGATATCTCTCTTTCAGTAAATTAACAGAATGAGGTCAAAAACATTTATAAATATGCACAGTTAAAGTATATACAACCCCACATATCTCAACACTTACACAAAGATTAAATATATTTAATCTTTGTGTAAGTGAGAATAAATATGTTTCATGCCATACTGAATATCCAGTTTAAACAATCTTTTGTACTTGCATTGGGCATTAGCCTCTTAAAGGAGAATGAACATGATAGGTGACGAATTCGGTATGGAATATTTGGCGATTTTGGTTTTTTGGAGTTTAATTTTGGCGCTAGTTTTGTGGTTAATTTACACCTTAATTAATAACAACTTAAATACTAAATCCAATTGCAGAAGAAATAAATCAAAGAAAAAAAATAAATTTCACTATAGACGTGGAGAAAAGATACAAAAAGAAAACGCTAATAAAAAGTAAACATTAATTACATTTCGAAGGAAAAAATGGACCATGCCACTTCTCTCTTTGGACGACCTTTCTTCGTTGAAGCCACGCTATCTTTTTTATCCACCTGTTCTTTCCACTTATAAGGTTGGTTGCGCCGAATACCTAATTCCATCGCTATAGCGCTTGCTGGACGATCTGACTGCGCGATTAAACGAGGGGTCTCTAGCTTAAACTCTTTTGTATAAGTATTGTAGGGTTTGCGTTTACTGCTCATCGGGACACTCCTCTGAGAGACTAAACTCTCTGATTAAAAGTATCCGTTAAACTGGGGAGGTTCATACTGTCCCCGGATTTCCCCGGGAATGCAAACAGCGAAGAAATGTCCGACTCAACTTCGCCGCATTGGATATAAAGATGAGATATTCAGCGAACATTATATTTTCTTAACTAATCATTTTAAGCTGTCAGCTAAAACGATAGCCGATATTTATAAAGCCAGATGGCAAGTAGAATTATGCTTTAAATGGATAAACCAGAACTTAAAAATAAAATCATTTGTTGATACGAGCAAGAATGCTGTTTTAACCCAAATATGGATAGCACTTTGTCTTTATCTGCTTCTAGCCTATATTAAATTTCAGTCAAAACTAAATAAAAGTATGCAGCAGATATTACGTTTATTGCTATGAAAGTTAACGGGACATATATGATGTTTATTTTTACTTACTAATAGATATACCTAAGTGAACTATAACGAATTAACTTTTAGCTCCCTATACTCATCAGATTTCTGGCCCAAAAAAAATGCCACCACTAATAAGTGATGGCATTCTAGTCGGCTAAAAAATATTCGCGAGCTAAAGCTCACGATAAGCTTTGTTAGCTTTTGCTCCTGTAAATTCGTCGGAACGATAACAGGCTTATAAATAACAGCAAAGACCAGTTCAAAGAACCACCGCCACCGCCGGTATTAGCACTATTATCGCTACCCAGTGGATTGCTGCCATCTAGATTTTCCTGCGCATTAGGAATACCGTCTCCATCCGCATCATAAACAAGGTCTGCTGGTGTGCTGGTTAAAATGTTAACATCACCTTCAACTGGCCCATTATAATCCCAACAAACAACACCGGTATCATAAAGACCACAGTTATATTGACTGTAGTAACTATCGAAAGGATCCGTCGTTATCAGCAAGGCTTTAGATAACACAGGTGTAGGCGCAGGATTATTATTCGATCCCCAGCAAACCACGCCCGTATCATCTACTGCACAGGTATTCCTATTTCCTGCACTCACATAAGCAGGATTAAGCAGAGCAGGCACAGTGCTTTCACCATTACGATCTGAACCCCAGCAAACCACACCGGTTGCATCTATTGCACAAGCGTGTCTTTGGCCGGTACTAATTTGAGCTGGATTCACTAAAGCAGGTGGCGATGCTCGACCATCACGATCACGCCCCCAACACACCACACCAGTATCATCTATTGCACAGGCATACTGATATCCCGCGCTAACCTGCACTGGATTGACTAATGTGGGTACATCCGTCTGGTTGTCATCATTATTGCCCCAGCAGATAACACCTCGGTCATCTATGGCACAAGTGTGTTCATATCCAGCGCTAATCTGAGTTGGATTTAGTAATAATGGTGCATGACTTCGCCCGTCACGATTACTGCCCCAGCAAACAACACCATGATGATCTAAAGCGCATATATGCTGATTACCTGCGCTGATCTGAGTCGGTTCATATAATACAGGCACAAAATCATCATAGAAGTAAACATCGGCTACGCCTTTTCTTATAACCACACCGCCTGTTGTGTTCTTTTTAATTAAATCACCACCTTCACCGCCTCCATCACCATTTGGGTATGGATCCCAGCATTTCACACCCGAATCATCCAGCGCACAGATCTTATTATTGCCCACAACAAGCTGATACCTTGCCACCAACGGATCTTCACCTGCATCTACTTCCTGCTTATCGGTAAAACCATCGTGGTCTGTGTCTTTAAGCAAAGCACTTGTTCCCAGCCCTGCTTCAGTTGCATTATCCAGACCATCACCATCGATATCTAAATCAGTATTGTTGCCTATTCCATCACCATCGGTATCAACCGTTTCAGTCGAATCATTTGGGAAGGCATCATTTTGATTTGCAATACCATCACCATCATTATCCTGTGTTAATGAAGCATCTAGGGGGAAGGCATCCACATTATCATTAATGCCATCACCATCTGTATCGGCCAATTGTGGATCAAGACCCGCTGCCAATTCATTAATATCAAGCAATGAGTCACCATCTGTATCAATGGCTGCGCTGTCATTAATAAACGGGTCTGAACCTATACTAAGTTCATATCCATTTGCCAGGCCATCGGCATCGATATCAAAAAGACCAATTGACGGGTTAGCAATATCCGCATTGTAATGGCTACCCCAACACACGACACCCGTATCATCAAGGGCACACACCGAGTTATACCCAACACTAACAACTGCCGGGTTACTTAAAACTGGAACAACATTCTGACCATAGCCGGTACTTCCCCAGCACTGCACACCATTACCATCCAGTGCACAGAGGGTGTCTCTAATACCAGCACTCAGTTGAACCGGGTTAGAAAAAGTAGGCATTGTACTGCTTGCAGACGAAGCACCCCAGCAAGCAACACCATTATCATCTATAGCACAGGTGCTACTAGAACCTGCAACCACCTGAACAGGATTACTCAATGCAGGCACTGTACTTTGTCCGGAACTATCACTACCCCAGCAAACCACGCCTGTATCATCAATCGCACAGGCATGACCACTACCCGCAGTAATCTGAGTTGGGTTACTTAGTACTGGCATACCCGCTGGAGCACTGCCCCAGCAAACCACACCCGTATCATCAATCGCGCAGCCATAATTTCTACTTACACTAATTTTTACCGGATTTGTCATCGCAGGCACTGACCAGCTACCCGAACACTTCACACCTGTATCATCAATCGCGCATACATTATATCGACCCACACTTAAATGCTTTGGATTAGTTAGTGCAGGTGGCGTAGCATAGGAAGAAGACCCGTCACAACTCACACCGTTATCCGAAAGTGCACAATTCGAATAGTAACCACTGCCCAGTTGATAGCGTGCTACCAATGGGTCCATGCCCATGTCTGATTCAGTTTTATCAGACAATCCATCAAAGTCGGTATCTTTATAAGTTGGATTAGTGCCTAAAGTGGCTTCAACTGCATCTGTTAAACCATCGTTATCATCATCCGTATCGGTGTTATTACCTATACCGTCTAAATCACTGTCTCGGGTTTCAGTCGCATCATTCGGGAAGGCATCTGCATTATCACCTACACCATCTGCATCAGTATCAGCGCTCTCTCTGCTGTTTAATACAAATAAATCTACATCATCATTGACACCATCACCATCGGTATCCGCATTGAGAGGATTCGATCCCTGGGCGATTTCATTGACATCAGTAACATTATCATTGTCATCGTCAAGATCGGCATTATCCCCTGTTCCATCCGCATCTGAGTCCAGTGTTTCAGCTGCATCACTCGGGAAAGCATCCGTATTATCAGCTACACCATCGCCATCCGTATCGGCACTTTCTGCAGAATTAAGTGGGAATGTATCTAAATTATCATTAACACCATCGCCATCTGAGTCTACTGCCTGTGGATTAAGACCGGCTGCCAATTCATTAATATCCAGTAATGTATCACCATCAGTATCGAGGGTAGCACTGTCATTAACTAACAGGTTTGAACCTATGCTGCGCTCATAACCATTTGATAAACCATCCACATCGGCATCAAAAACAGCTTCTGTCGGAATAACGGGGCTAGCAAATGAATGTCTTCCCCAACACACTGCACCTGTATCATCAAGCGCACAAACCTCGTTATAACCTGTATTAACGACTACTGGATTGCTTAAAGCAGGAACAACATTCTGACTATACCCAGTGTTTCCCCAGCACTGCACACCATTATCATCCAGCGCACAGGTAGCACCTCTAGTTCCTGCGCTTAGTTGAACCGGATTAGAGAAAGTAGGCATGCTAGATCGAGTTGATTGACTACCCCAACAAACAACACCTTTATCATCTAATGCACAGGAATAAGCTGTTCCAGCAACTACCTGCACAGGATTACTCAATGCAGGCACTGTACTCTTACCCGAACTATTGCTGCCCCAGCAAACCACACCGGTATCATCAATCGCACAGGCATGATTAGCACCCGCGCTAACCTGAGTTGGATTGCTTAATGCTGGCATATTAGCAGGAGTACTACCCCAGCAAACCACACCGGTATCATCAATCGCGCAGGCATAAGAACTACCCACACTGATTTTTGCCGGGTTTGTCAGCACTGGTGCAGTCAAGCTACCAGGGCCCCAGCACTGTACACCACTGTCATCAATCGCACAGATATGATTATTACCACCGCTAATTTGTTTTGGGTTAGTTAATGCAGGCACTGTGACATAGCTTGAAAGCCCATTACAGTTCACACCGTTATCTGACAGAACACAGCTTACATAATAACTACTGGCCATTTGATATCTTGCTGTAAGTGGATCAAGGCCCGCATCCACTTCTTCTTTGTCGAATAGACCATCAAAGTCTGAATCTTTATATACAGGGTTAGTACCTAATGTCGCTTCAGCCGTATCCGTTAAACCATCGCCGTCATCATCAGTATCAGTATTATTACCTATACCATCTAAATCACTGTCTCTGCTTTCAGCGGCATCATTCGGGAACGCATCTGAGTTATCACCCACACCATCACCATCAGTATCGACAGTATCTCGGCTGTCTGATGGGAACAGGTCAATATCATCATTAACACCATCGCCATCGGAATCGGGGTTAAAAGGATTTGTACCCTGGGCGATTTCAGCGGCATCCGTAACATTATCATTATCATCATCGGTGTCAGCATTATCACCAATACCATCGTTATCCGCGTCATTGCTTTCAGCCGCATTGTTTGGGAAAATATCTTCATTATCACCTACACCATCACCATCAGTGTCGGCAGTTTCATACTGATCCATCGGAAAAGCATCCAGATTATCATCAACACCGTCTCTATCCGTATCATGCATCTGCGGATCAGTTTGCCTGTTTATGCCTCCCTCTTCGCCATCACTCGCATTTAATTCATCAATATCCAGCAGAGTATCGCCATCTGTATCGAGGGTAGCACTGTCATCAACTAACAGGTTTGAGCCTACACGGCGCTCATAACCATTGAGTAGACCATCCGCATCTGCATCAAAAACGGCCAGAGCAGCAAGCGATCTATAATCATTATTTCCCCAGCACACCACACCGGTATCATCAATCGCACAAGCTTCGTTATAACCCATGCTAACGGCCACAGGGTTACTTAAAGCAGGAACATTAGTCTTACTATATGAAGAATTCCCCCAGCATTGCACACCATTACTATCCAGTGCACAGACAGCATCTCTACCAGATCTAACACCGGCACTGAGTTGAACTGGATTAGACAAAGCCGGTATGGTAGTTTGACCTTGACTGTTGTCACCCCAACAGCTCACACCACTATCAGCCAGGGCACAAGTGTAGTATCTACCCGCTACCACCTGAGTCGGATTACTTAGTGCAGGCACTGTACTCTCACCGGAACCATTACTACCCCAGCAAACCACACCCGTATCATCTATGGCGCAAGCATGATTAGAACCTGCAGCAATCTGTGTCGGATTACTTAGTGCTGGCATAGCTGATGGAGCACTGCCCCAACAAACCACACCGGTATCATCAATTGCGCAAACGTAATTATTGCTCATACTTACTTTTACCGGATTTGTCAGCGCGGGTATTGTACCCACACTGTTTCCCCAGCAAACTACGCCCGTATCATCAATTGCGCAGACACTATTTTGACTTGCGACTAAATGCCTGGGGTTAACTAATGCAGGTACAGTATAACCACTACAATTCACCCCATTATCTGACAAAATACAGCCGTCACTGCTACTACCTGTAACTACTTGATAGCGTGCGGTTAAAGGATCCTCACCCGCATCCACCTCTTCTTTATCTGTTAAACCGTCAAAGTCGGTATCTTTATAAGCAGGATTGGTGCCCAATGTAGCTTCCTGAGCATCCGACAGGCCATCACCGTCCGTTCCCGCATAAACCGGTGACAAACTGCTAATAAGTAATATTAATGAAATAAGAGAGGTTATTTTAGACAAGCGAGGTAGTGACATAATGATACTTCCTTGAACAACAGTACATTCCATGAACTATAATTTCAGGTAATTACCCGAAAAAGTGTTTCTGCAAACAATCATAAAACTTATATACTGCTGTTTTAATTGGTTTTTTTAAATTATTCTACGAACGAATCTCTATGAGACGTTACGCACCAGCGATGTTTACTTTTTATGTAAAAACTTATAGCACTCAAATTAAAGACCACTAAAGTGTTAACTCATGATAAACAATTGTTATGATCTTATATTAATTGAAGCATTCGATCAAAGTATTTATGTAACAAAATTCACATTTTATAAAGTTGGTAATGGGGCTTAGGGGGAGTGTTAGAAATTCTGTGTCATTTCATTACAGTAGAAAGTAAGGGGATGATGCATGTCTGAAGAATTTGATTTTAACAAAGCGTTGGCCGCTTTACAAAATGGCCAGGATCTCACTGGAAAGGACGGCATATTAACGCCGCTAATCAAGCAGCTGACTGAAGCCGCCTTAAAAGCGGAGCTTGATACTCACCTTGAGGAAGCTGAAACCCCCAATCGTAAAAATGATTTTACCACTAAAACGATTTAATCATCCAGCGGTAATTTTGAACTTCAAACACCGCGAGATCGGTCAGGTTCATTCGAACCACAACGCCATCGAATCTGTTCACCGCCAGTTCCGCAAATTAACAAAAACGAAAGGCGCTTTTCCAAACGAGAACAGTTTGCTCAAGCTGCTTTATATGGGAACTCAGAATGCATCAAAAAAATGGACCATGCCAATCCATAACTGGAATTTGACTTTGTCCCAGCTGTCGGTGTATTTTGAAGGTCGGTTAGATAACGTGCTCGATATTTAACCGCTTATGCTGACACAGAATTATTTACACCCTCTTTTGAACAACCTCAAAAACCACAGCTAAAGTATCGCGCTTATATGCACAGATCAAACAACATTGTTTTACCCTATATTAATATTGGTTAATAACTTTATAATTACCCGTCTGGTAAAATTCATATACCTGATAAGGATCCTTCCGGTTGCCTTCCATACCAGGAGACCCCATTGGCATTTGTGGCACTGACAACCCCGCCACTTTACGTTTTTCGCTGAGTAATTTCCTGATGTCATTAGCGGGTACATGGCCTTCAATAACATAACCATTAATAACAGCTGTATGGCATGATTTAAATTTGTCAGGTACGCCTGTATCCGTTTTCACTTTTTCCATATTAACTTCATTAATCGCCCTCACACTAAATCCGTTACTCTTTAAATGCTCAATCCACTTATTACAGCAATTACAAGTTGGTGATTTATAAACAGCTATAATACCGTTTTCGTTATCATCGGTTTTATAAAAAAATGTAAAATATATATTTACAATAGTAAATACAATAATAGCGACTAGTAAATAAGGTGCATATGAATAACCCTTCTTATCACTCTTTGTGATGGAATCACTGCTGATATTACGCCTGTTTTTCTTACTCGATGACATTGTAAATACTCCTGTTATTAATCTGTAATGTCTTTGATCAAAAACTACCGTAGCTATGCCATGCTCCAGACATCGTATTGATAGCTATTGTTAATAATCCCTGTAAGACTATCCCTGTCATTCAAGATTTAGTGACTACTTTTAAATAGTAATAAAAACATTATTTTGATAAATAACGCCCCCATTACAGGGAGCGAAAATCTCTTTATCTTATAACGCTGACATCTGCTTTCATTCCCGCTTCATAGTGTCCTGCCACATGACATGCTATTTCGAAGTCACCTGATTGTGAAAATTTCCATATAATTTCACCTGTTTCACCAGCTGCTAACGATATTGTATTAGGGTCTTTATGCTTCATAGTTGGCATCGCTTTCATCATCTTCGCATGTTTTAATTGCTCCTCAGAATCGCCGATCGAAAATTCATGTCGAAGTTTTCCTGTATTCGTTACTATGAAACGAATGATTTCACCCGCTCTTACATTTATACTGTTCTGATCGTAGCGCATATTATCCATAGCCCTGATTTTAATAACTCTGTTCAAATCGGATAATTTACCCGGTGAACCAGCAGCAAAGGTATGCTGCTCTTGCTTTTCTGAGTTACCATGACCATGGCTTGACTGATGAGCGCCACTGGCATAAGCATTAATCGATAGTGCCGCAGCAAACATGCCGATAAGTAGTTTTGTTTTCATAGAAATATCTCTCGAGGGTTGTTTTGTATGGAAATTAATTCCCATAACATGAATATCACTGGTATCACCAGTAAAGTTAAAATAACGGAGCCAAGCATGCCGCCGATCGTTGGACCGGCAATGCATTGCATAACTTCTGAACCTGTTCTTTCGCCAAACACTGTAGGAATCAGGCCAACAATAATGGCAGCCTAGAGATTGATTTTATTGAGTCTTTAGACATATAAAAGCACCTGAATTTAAATACACAACTTTGTTTTTATTGATTGCTGTATGCTACTCTTTATAGAATGACAGAAGGATTGCGTGTACATTAAATATATTTAATATATTGAATATTATGAACACTTACTCATTGCATGGTTTAAAATGTAAAATGAGTACTTAAACTTCCGAACACTATATTAAAGATGCGAATATTAGTAATTGAAGATGACCAGAGCGTAGCCGACTTCATTATCAAGGGGCTTATCGAAAACAACCACGTTGTAGATCATCAGTCTGATGGAAAAGATGGACTGTTCATGGCGACGACTGAACCGTATGATGTAATGATCATAGACAGAATGCTGCCAAATGTTGATGGTTTGACCATAATACGGACTTTAAGGGCATCTAATATTAAGACCTCCATACTTATTCTGAGCGCGCTTGCTGATGTGGAGCAAAGAGTAGAAGGTCTGCAAAGTGGTGCTGATGATTATCTGGTCAAGCCCTTTGCCTTCTCTGAGCTTCAGGCGCGAGTTGAAATCCTTGGTAAACGTCAATATGCAGAACCCCACATAACTGAGCTTGTTATTACCGATCTTGTACTTGATTTATTGACTCATAAGGTTAGCCGTGCAGGCCAGGATATCGACTTATTAGCGACTGAATACCGGTTGTTGGAATATCTGATGCGCCATGCTGGACAAGTGGTATCACGCACTATGCTATTTGAACACGTTTGGGATTACAACTTTGACCCTCAAACCAATGTTATTGACGTGCATATGAGTCGACTGCGCAAAAAAATCGATAAACCTTTTAACAACGCTCTTATACATACTATACGTGGAACAGGTTATGTTATTCGCCCGCCTGAAAAAAGCAACTCATAATTCAATATTAAAGTTAGTATTTTTATATCTGGCTTTATTTCTTATTTCTTCAATTGTTCTACTGAGTTTTATTTACTGGTCTACTGTCAGTTATATCTTCAAACAACTCGATCATCATATCGAGTATGACAACCAAAGCCTGCAAGCGCTATATACAACCGAAGGCTACAAACCACTACTCGACGCCATAAATGAAAGACAGAATCAGTATTCATATGACTCGATTTATTTATTATATGATAAAAACAAAAAGATACTGGCAGGGAATATTTCTAAAATACCCGATGGGTTAAAAGATGGATGGCACATACTCAAATTAAAAGATTTAACGCTGAAGACTAATCAACAAGATCATTCTGCAAGAGTTATTGTCACTGCTCTCTCAGACCAGTTGGTCTTGATAAATGGTTTAGATATCGATTCTGCACACCAGCAGGAACATATGATTTTCAATAGTTTACTAGCCGGTATTGCGATAGTCCTCTTACTTGGCGCTATTGGTGGTTTTATTATTAGTATTACAACAGTAAAAAAGGTCAATGTAATTAATCAGGCAATACGAGAAATACGAGAAGGTGACCTTTCCATAAGAATACCCTCAAAGGGTGCTGATGACGAATATGATTTACTTTCAGACAACATCAATCTGATGCTTGATCAAATTCAGAACCTTATGGCCGGTATTAAAAATATCTCAAATAATATAGCTCATGATCTTCGTACACCCCTTACACGACTACGCAGTCAACTTGAAATAATACAAAGTGATTCAAAAGACCACATTAATGAGAATATAGAAAATGCTATAGCTGAAACCGATAGTATATTATCAACTTTTAATGCACTCCTGCGTATTAACAATGTCGAAAGTGGATCACAAAAAGGCTATTTTTCTACCATTTACATTAATAACCTCCTTGAAGATACTATCAGTTTTTATGAACCACTCGCTGCTAAAACTCATGTTAATATCCAGTTGCTTTCAAAAGATAACATTCAATTCACCGGTGATCGGGACATGCTATTCCAGGTTATTGCAAATTTATTAGATAATGCAATTAAATATTCCCCTGAAGGAACAGACATTATTGTTAGATCTAACTTAGTCGTTAAAAATAGCCATAAATTACTTGGGATAACTATAAGTGATAACGGAATTGGTATCAGTGATAATGAAAAGACAAAAGTCTTTGACTTATTCTACCGATCTGAAAAACACCGGGGCCATAAAGGTAATGGCTTAGGCTTAAGCCTGGTTAATGCCATCATATCCTTACATAAAGGCAATATATTCCTTGAAGACAATAATCCTGGATTAACTGTACGAATACTTCTACCAGTTTGACCAGTCTCATACTAAAAAATTAATTCCCCTTACTATTATATAAGAGGTTTGTCATTGCATTCTCATTAACATTTAAAATACTCCTTTAACTCGATTTCACTCGGCTGTTTTCTGAATACAACCTCATCATCTACAACTAGATTAGGTGAATGCCGTATATCATATTTCTTAACCAAATCAGGTTTATCTTCACAATAAAGTACCTCATGCTTTATGCCAATTTTTTTCAGTTCTCTGTAAACGTCTGGCGAAGCACACCTAAAAATATTTACACTGTTATGTTAACGCTACATTCCAGGGCAGCAAGTAATCAATATCATCAGGCTTATTGGGTAGCTCTTCTAACAAATGTTTTAAATAAT
>Ga0316209_1001000_pt1 | contig 35338 bp, 28 predicted proteins | sample 6monopyrite_MG_FD_204945 | JGI IMG/M metagenome (GOLD analysis project Ga0316209, IMG submission 204945) | Microbial mat bacterial communities from mineral coupon in-situ incubated in ocean water Damariscotta River, Maine, United States -... | ecosystem: Environmental > Aquatic > Marine >...
CCTCCATCGCACGCACGGCACTCGAGAGCAGCGTGAGCGGATACGCCGCGATCTGAAAGCCGATCTCTTCGAGCCGAGCGGGCGGAAGAGGCGGCGTATCCCCATCCTCGACGATGTTCGCCATTTTGGGCAACGACGGAAGCTCCCGACACAGCTGCTCCATCTCGGCCTCGCTCTGGGGCGCTTCGAGAAAGAGGATATCCGCCCCGAGATCGGCAAAGGCGCGACATCGTTCGATCGCCTCCTTGAGACCGTGACCGAATCGCGCGTCCGTCCGGGCCATAATCAGTATGTCGGAACCGGCTTCTCGTGCATCGACGGCCGCGCGAATCCTTTGATAGGCGCTCTCCCGATCGACGACTTCTTTCCCCCGCGTGTGCCCACAGCGCTTCGGTGCGACCTGATCCTCGATCATCGCGGCGGCGAAGCCGGCGCGCGCATACCCCTTGACCGTGCGCCGCACGTTCATCGGATTGCCATAGCCCGTGTCCCCGTCTCCGATCACGGGCAGCGCCACGGCCTCACAGACTGAGCGACCCGTGTCGAGCATCTCGCCGAAAGAGATCAGCCCCGTATCTGGCGACGCGAGTCGGGCCGCCGAAACGGCGAAGCCACTCATGAACGCCAAATCAAATCCGGCACGCTCGATCATGCGTGCGGAGAGCGCATCAAAACAGGAAGGCGTGATGTGCAACTTGTCCTGGGCGAGTAGCCCGCGCAGTTTGTCCGGCTGCGTCGCGCGGGGACCGCTCAATCGGTTCGTGTTCTCGGCGTCGGGGCTCATCGGTGTTCCTCTCGAATCCGGCGATCGCAAGCGCGGATCCGTCCGGGGTCGACACCTTAGCCCGCCCCGTCGATCAACGTTGGGGGGACTCGAGGACGCGCTCCGCTTTCGCTCGCTTCAGCTCGTGTTAGCCCGCGTTAACTCGCTTCGAGGGGAGCGCGCGGCAGCTCGACCGCGACACTCGTCCCCTGATTGGGAATCGAGGAAACACGGATCTCGCCGCCGTGGGCCTTGACCGTGTGGTACGAGATCGCGAGGCCGAGCCCCGTCCCCTTGCCAACCGGCTTCGTCGTGAAGAAGGGATCGAAGATGCGCTCGATTGCGCTCGCGTCGATGCCACAACCGTCGTCTTCAACATGCAGCAAGGCCCGCCCATCCTGCGCGGCAACCGCAACGACGACATGGGCCCTACCGCGCGGCCGCGATTCGAGGGCATGAATCGCATTTACGAGGAGATTCGTCACCACCCGCTCGATCTCCGCGAAGTGACAGAGGATCTTCACGTCGGGATCAAGGCGGGCATCGATCTCGAGGCCGGCGGGCGCCTGCACCTGGGCCACGCGAATCGCCCGGCGGACAATTTGATCGAGGGAATGGGATGCAAAGGGTTCCTGTTCACCCTCTCCCGAGAAACCCGCCACTTCGCGCACGATCGAGAAGATCCGGTCGACGCCCTCGACACACTCTTCGATCAGTTCCTTCCCCTCATCCGCGGCTTCGCGGCAATCGTCCTCGAGTTCGACCCATTCGAGCAGATCCCCGATCGTTTCCCAATCGACTGCGAGCCCCTCGAACTCCTCCCGGATTTGCGCGACCGGTTCATTGATCGAGGCCGAAATCGCCTTCGAGAGATCGCCGACCGCGGCCAAGCGGGCCGACACAATCAGCCGTCGCTGGAGACTGACGATCTCGCGACGGTCGCGAAGCAAGTAGGCATGGCCCACGGAGCGACGACCGTTCATGCACGCCACCGGCGCGGATGCGACGAGCGGCACGTTCTCACCGACCCGGGTCACGAGCTCCAGAAAGGTCGGCGCCAGACTTCGAGGCTCGGTCGTCTGCGAAGCTTTGACGAGCCCGGGCAGCCACCGCGTGACCGGCTGACCGATCGCCACCGATTCACGCTCACCGATCATCCGCAAGAAGGCGCGGTTCGCATCACGAAGCCGCCCCTCTTCGTCGACCAGCACGACCCCGTCCTCCAGCGTATCGAGAATCTCGCGAGAGAACGATTCCGCCGAGATCAGGGAGTGACCGAAGCGCCGGAGCGTCCACGCAACGGCGAGCCCAACCGCCGCGACAAGCGTCGTTGTCAGCCCAACAGTCTCGATCTTGAACACGGGTAGGATGATCGCCGTCGCTGTTCCGCAAATGAGTGCTCCACTCACGCCGAAGAACACGACCCGGGCAAGCAAGAGCTGGCCCCCTGAATCCGCAAGCCGAAGCATGCTTCGCCAGCTCCCCAGCACGCCCAAGAGCGGCGTTGCCATCAGCGCGTACGCAACAATCATCCCCGGACCAAAGACCACTCGCCAGCCCATCGAAATCGGCTCGGCGTCCCGAATCACCCAATCCGTAAAGAATGCGATGGGGAGCACGAAGGCGGTCCCGACATAACATAGGGGCAACAATCGGGTGACCGGATGCCGGTCCATCGCGGAAAGCGTGACGGATGCGTGAGCGCAGAGCAGGCCGAGCGGAACCCAACCCAGGGTCATCGCGCGATAGAGCGCGACCGCCACCTCTGGATCCTTCGTCTGATAGAGGAAGAACTCGCCGACCGCCCAGTAGGCATTGCAAAGCAAGAAGGCGGCGAGGAGTCGGTTCGCCTTCAGCTCGTGATCCCGTGCGAGCATGCCGGCCGCAAGACTGACTGAGACTACGGCCGAGGCGAGTTTCAAGAGAACGAAGGCCATTATGCCTCCACTCCAAGCTCGCTTCGGGGGACCGAGATCTCAACGCGCAAACCCGCGGCCCCCTCGTCGTCGAGATAGAGCTGCCCGCCCAACTGCTCGAGCAACTCGGCAGCACTCGCCAGTCCGATCTCCGCAGCGATCGGCTCACCCGGCTCCGTGCCAAACGATTCGAAGCGTGCCCGTACCGCCGCCCGGTCCGCCTTGAGCGGCATCGCGGCCAGCCCAACCGTGGTGCTCCCGGGATCCGCGCGAAGCTCGACTTCGACGCGCCCACCCTTCTCGGTATTCGCAGCCAGCGCGCGGATCAGTGCGAGTAGGACCTGCTTGAGTTCCTGTCCCGACTCGATGCGTTCGCCGCCCATGATATTTGTAATCCGAAGATCGACGTCGTCGCCCCGCTCCATCCGAGCCAGCCGCAGCGCGCCTTCGACGACGGATTCGGGATCGCTTCCGCCCTGCCCCGCACCGCCAACGTGCGCGAATTCGCGAACGTCGACGACCACCTGCGCGACATGTTCGATTCCTTTGAGCGCCCGGGAGACGCGCCCGCTTGCGCGATCAACAACGGCGACGCTGTCCCCACCGACCGGATTCGCGGCGATGCGTTCGCGGATTTCGCCGAGTCGATCCTCGAGGAGGTTCAGGTCCGCACGAATAAACGCGACCGGGTTGTTCACCTCATGGGCAATGCCGGCAGCGAGTTCACCGATTGCGGCCAGACGCCCGGAACGAAGCAGCTGCGCGCGCAGTGCATCGATGTCGCGCCGATCCCTTACGATGACCACGATGCCGATCGCCTGGCCCGTACGGCTCGTTGCGATCGACGAAGACAGGGAGACCGGGATGGTTCCGCCATCGGCCACGTGAAGCATCGTTTCCCGATCTTCGAGACCGGCTTGCAATGCCGTCATCGGCGCATCGAATACGGTGCCGAGCTTCGTTCCCAGGAGCGTGCTCCCGGGGCGACCCGTCATCTCGGCGAAACGGAGATTGCTTGAAAGGATCATGCCATCGAGGGCGACCAAGGCGATCCCGTCGTGAAGGTCCGCGAGGAGTGTTCGCGCAACGCCGCTCGGGGTCACCATAAGGTCTTCGGTGTCCGCTAGGATGGCGAGCCAGACGATGGCCGCCGCGAAAGATGAACCGAACGCGCCCAAGCGAGGCACCGGAATCTCGAGCAGGGGGAGGACGAATTCGCTCGGAATCGCGACCCCCATCGCGAGCAGCACGCTCACACGAAGTCCGAATGAACGGCGCTCGTCCGTATAACGATGGTCGGCGCGCGCCTCGATGCGCGTCGCTTCGATCGCCGCGTAGAGCGGAAGAATCGTGCCCATCGGAATCAGGACCAGCGCCACCGGTCCGTAGACCGGCATGTATCCGCCGAAACCATTCGGGATCATGTCGAGGGTGATCCCGGGGATGAACGCGGCGCCGACTCCGATGACGAAGGAAACGACCGCACCCGTGCGCGCGTGCCCTTCGAGTCGCCTCCGCGACTGCGGCAGCATCTGCGCCACAACCCAAAGCAACGTCGGCCCAACCATCATCGGAGAGAGATGTGACCAGCGCATCCATTCGAGCGCGCGGGCCGGATCCGCCTCCATGTACGTGAGCAGATCGACGAATGCCCACCCCCCGGTGCACACAAAGAGCGCACACATCGACCGCGTCGCTCGCCGCTCGGAATCCCATACGATCGAGACCGAGCCAAATGCAGCGGACACGAGGATCGCGAGCAGCGGAATGAAAACGAAGTCGATCAAGGGATCTCCGGAGGGCGTCTCCGGCAAACTCTTCGGATCGGCCGGGACTGTGCTTGACGAATCCCCGGTCGGCTGCGCGTCGGCTGCCGCCCCCTTGCCGACCGCGCGCCCAAAGGGGTCATAGGGACGCGCGCGCTTGATCGCCTATCGTCCCCGCGCGCCATGCCCGGTGAAACGAGCCCCCAACCATGACGACGGAAACGCTGACCGAAATGCCCACCGCCCTTGAAGCCCTACTCGGAACCCTTGACCTCGAACCCCTCGAGCTGAACCTCTTTCGCGGCCAGCAGCCCGACGAGGAACGCCAGCGCGTCTTCGGCGGTCAGGTTGCGGCACAGGCGCTCGTCGCCGCGGGGCGCACGATCGAGGATCGTGATCTGCATTCGCTGCACGCGTACTTTCTTCGCCCCGGCGATCCCAAGATCCCAATCATCTACCAGGTCGAGCGAACCCGGGACGGTCGAAGTTTCGCCACGCGACGCGTCACCGCAATCCAGCACGGCCGACCGATCTTCACCTTGAGCGCCTCGTTCCATGTCGCGGAAGCGAGCTACGACCATCAGAAGACCATGCCGAATATGCCGCCACCGGAAGACCTCGAGGATTGGCAGACCAACATGCGCCGGGTCGTGGCGAAGCTCGATGATCGCAAGGCACATCAAAATCTCGCGGAGTGGGTCGAGCGACCGCGTGCGATCGAGAGTCGGCACGTCGAGCCGATGGACTATTTCGGCGGCGTGCAACCGCCCACGCATGACATCTGGGTGCGCGCGAACGGAACCCTCCCCGACGATCTGCTCCTTCATCAATGCATCGTGGCCTACGCATCGGACATGACCCTGATCGACACCGCGGCGCGGCCCCATCCGATCGAATTGCTCGGGGATCAAATCGAGAGCGCGAGTCTCGATCATGCGATGTGGTTTCATCGACCCCTGCGTGCCGACGAATGGCTGCTCTACACCCAGGAAAGTCCGTCGATGTCCGGGGCCCGCGGCCTCACGAATGGCCTCTTCTATCGCCGCGACGGAACCCTCGTCGCCTCCGTCGTGCAGGAAGGTCTCTTCCGTCTCCGGAAGTAGCCCGCGCCGTCGGGGCGCACCTGTGCACGGACTTTGGGCAGGAATGCCGTGCGAGTAAGCAAACCCGCGCCCGGACGCGCAACGCTGGGTTGCGTGCATGAGCCGTTCTATGCCCAGTTTCGAGGTTTGCTCGAAAAGGAGGCGCTCAAACGTCTTGGCACGTTCATTGCTCTAGTCAGTGATCAAGAAGGTTCGACATCGAGTGAATCGCGCAACCGGGCACGGGGAGCCCGCGCGAGTCGAACCTCAAAATGATCACCCCTCTCGCACAACCCGACTGGAGCTTGAACACATGTCCCGGAAACGACTCCTCACCTCGCCCGCGCTGATCGCCGCGCTCGCTCTCGCACCAACGGTCGCGATGGCAGACGACGCCTCGACCGCCTCAACGGCCTTGTTTACTGCGAATAACGTCTGGATGATGATGGCCGCCGCCCTGGTCTTCGTCATGCATCTCGGGTTCGCGATGGTCGAGTCCGGCCTCACCCGCGCAAAGAACACAACGAATATTCTCTTCAAGAACACGTTCATCATTTGCTGCGGCATCCTCACCTACTTCGTCGTTGGCTTTAACCTGATGTACCCCGGCGACTTTGGCGGATTCCTTGGCTTCGCCGGATTCGGCCTGAGCGCGGGCTTCGCGGAAGGTGCGAACACGCCGGGCTATGCCGACGGCGGCTACACGTACTGGACCGACTTCCTCTTCCAGGCGATGTTCGCAGCCACCGCGGCGACGATCGTCTCCGGCGCGGTCGCCGAGCGCATCAAGCTCGGCTCCTTCATGATCTTCTCGGCGATCTTCGTCGCCTTCGTCTACCCGATCGCGGGCTCCTGGAAGTGGGGCGGCGGATTCCTCGACGCCGCGGGCTTCTATGACTTCGCCGGCTCGACCCTCGTACACTCCGTCGGCGGCTGGGGCGCTCTCGTCGGCGCGCTGGTTCTCGGCCCGCGCATCGGCAAGTACACGAAGGAAGGCAAGATCATGCCGATCCCCGGCAGCTCGATGCCCCTCACGACGGTAGGTGTCTTCTTGTTGTGGCTCGGATGGTTCGGGTTCAACGGCGGCTCCGTCCTCTCGGCGGACCCGACGCTCACCTCCTTCACCCTCGTCACGACCTGCCTCGCGGCAGCGGCCGGTGGTATCGGCGCGATGATCGCTTACACCTTCATCAGCTCGAAGCCGGACCTCTCTATGGCCCTTAATGGCATCCTGGCCGGCCTCGTCGGTATCACAGCAGGCGCGGACGTAATCAACCCTAACTTCGCCATTCTCGTGGGTCTCGTCGCGGGCATGCTCGTGGTCGCCTCGGTCATGTTCTTCGACAAGATCAAGATCGACGATCCGGTCGGTGCGATCTCGGTCCACCTCACCTGCGGCATCTGGGGCACCCTCGCGGTCGGCCTCTTCTCGACGAACCCGGAGCACTCGCTGCTCACCCAGGCCTACGGCGTCCTCTGTTATGCGCTGTTCACCGTGGTCTGCGCCTCGGCACTCTTCCTCGGACTCAAGGCCACGCTCGGACTCCGTGTCTCAGAAGAGGAAGAACTCGAGGGACTCGACCTCGGCGAACACGGCATGCACGCCTACGACCTCTCGGGATCCCCGGGCTTCATGGAAGAGGGCCAGTCGGGGTTCAGCACCGGCGCCTTCGCTCCCAAGAAGCTCGCGGCGAGCGAGAACTAACGCGGCCCCTCACCACCCCGAGATCCGGGGGATCGCTTCGATGCGCATCCCCCGGATCGATCCCCGGAGAAAACTGTCATGAAGAAGATTGAAGCCATCATCAAGCCCTTCAAACTCGACGATGCCAAGGAAGGCCTGGCGAAGGCCGGCATCCAGGGGCTCACAGTCAGCGAAGTCAAAGGCTTCGGCCGCCAGAAAGGTCATACCGAGCTCTACCGAGGCGCGGAATACGTCGTCGACTTCCTTCCCAAGCTGAAGCTCGAGATCGTGGTCGCCGACGATCAGGCGGAGAAGGTTGTTCTCGCGCTCCAAGAGTCCTGCCAGACCGGAAAGATCGGCGACGGAAAGATCTTCGTCCTCCCCGTCGAAGACGCTGTCCGAATTCGAACGGGCGAGCATGGCGACGAGGCTGTGTCCGCCAACTAACAGTGAACCACTACGAAAAAGCAGACGGGCCGGCTTTCCGAGAGGATCGCCGGCCCGTTTTCATTTCAGCTACAGACATCGCTAGGGCGCGAGCACGATCTTCCCAGTGGTCTTCCGTGAACCGAGGGCGCGCAGGGCGTCGCCGGCCTTGTCGAGGGGATAGACCGCCGAGATCAAAGGATCGATCTTGCCCTCCGCGGCCATCGCGAAGAGTCCTTCGATGCACTCGTCGATCCGCTCGGGTTCCCGCTCCGGATAGGCGCTCCAATGCAGGCCGACCAGCGAGATGTTCTTGAGCAGCACCCGGTTCATCGCAATGCTCGAGATGTCGCCGCTGGCAAACCCGATCACCAGCAAGCGACCGTTCCAGTTGATGCACTTGAGCGACCGATCCGTCGTATCGCCACCCACCGAGTCATAGATCACGTCCGCCCCGCGCCCCTCGGTCTCTTCGAGCACCCGCGGAACGAAGTCTTCCTGCCGGTAGTCGATCAGCACGTCCGCCCCGGCCTGTTCAGCAATTGCGAGCTTCTCGGGGCCACCGGCGGTCGCGATGACCCGTGCGCCGAGCGCCTTGGAGATTTGAACCGCGGACAGTCCGACGCCACCGGCCGCCGCATGCACGAGAACGGTCTCCCCCGCAACGACAGGAGCGCGCCACAAGAGCGCGGCATAGGACGTGGGGTAGACCGTCGGGAGCGCTGCCCCAGCCTCAAAAGACAGGTTCGCGGGAAGCCGATAGACCGACGCGGCATCCGTGACGACTTCCTCCGCATATCCTCCGAGTGCGCAGCGTGCCATCACGCGATCGCCGACCGCGACTCCAACAACATTGGCTCCAATCTCGTCGACGACCCCACCCACTTCACCGCCCGGAATGAAGGGAAAGGGGGGCTTCACCTGGTACTCGCCCTTCAACATGAGGATGTCGGAGAAGTTGCATCCGGCCGCCCGAACTGAGATTCGAGCATCACCGGGCCCCAGGATCGGTCGCGGAGTCTCAACCACCGCAAGTTCCTCGGGCTTCATGAACCGATCGACCACCACCGCTCGCACGACACGCCTCCATTTCAAAATTGAAACAACTCTTCGAGCCATTCCCTAGCAAACGCATGCCCAGGGTCGATAGACTCGCGGCCAGGGGGGCCGCGCTTTCATGACCGTACGTAGTGGACTGGGCAAATGGGGGCTCGTGCTCGGCGCGATCCTGCTCTTTTGGGGAGTCGGATGCGAGACGCCCTCCTACGCACCTTCTTCCGCGCCTTCTTCCGCGCGTTCAACAATCACTTCGGCGACCGACGCGTCTGCTCCGAGTCCGGACGACACGCCGAATTATGCAGCCCCGCCCTACTACCGCGTGAGCGGTCGCGGCGGCGCCACGCTCTATCTGCTCGGCACCGTTCATCTGGGCCCGCCGGACGGCTGGGACTTCGCTCCACGTATCGATCAGGACCTGGCCGAGGCGGACGCGTTCATCATGGAGCTTGACCTTCGCTCCCTCGACAACGAGGCGGTCGGCAACGCGATGGCTGCGCGTGTGATCCTCCCGGCCGGAACCGAGCTTGGAGATGTCACGAGCCCCGAGACCCAGAAGCTGATCGAGGAAAACGACGCGCTGATCACTTCGCTGGGCATGCCGCCGCTCGCGAGAAAATTTCGTAAGCCCTGGTACCTGGCGATTAGTCTCCTGCAGGTCGCGATCGCGCGAACGCCCTACGAGCTCGAGGCATCCGCGGAGAATCAGATCGTTGCTTTGATCGGCGACCGACCGCTATCCGGACTCGAGACCTTCGACGCACAACTCGGTCTCTTTGATTCGCTTTCGATGCCCCTTCAGGATCTCCTCTTAAGAGACTCGTTGGGCCGACTCGACGAAACCGCGGCCGAAATGGAGCGGCTCGTCAACGCGTGGAAAGCGAGCGATCGGGCTTCCCTTCATGAGATCTCGCGCCAGGGAATCGATGAGTATCCGGACCTTGAAGCATTCTACGATGTGCTGCTGCGCGACCGAAACCGGAGTTGGGTCGTTCCGCTACGCGAACGCCTCGATCACGCGGGGCTCGCGAATACAAGAATTTTCGTCGCCGTCGGCGCACTCCATCTGGTCGGTAACGACGGCGTCCCCGCCCTTCTTGAGGCAGCGGGCTATGACGTTGAACGCCTTTACTGAGCCCGTCCTCGACTGAATCTTCGTCCCGGAGACACCCATGAGCAAAGACATTTCAATCGATCCCAGCGTCTACGTCGCCGAGACCGCGCAGATGTTCGGAAAGATCACCATCGGCGCGGAATCCTCGGTTTGGCCGAGCGTCGTCATGCGTGCCGAAGCGCACGAAATTCGAATCGGTCGCTATACGAATCTCCAGGACTTCGTGATGGTTCATATCGGTTACGGCCATTCGACCGAGGTCGGTGACTTCTGCTCGATTACGCATCACGCGACGATTCACGGATGCAAGATCGAAGATGATTGTCTGATCGGCATCAACGCCGTCGTGATGGACGGCGCAATCGTCGGAAAGGGCTCCATTGTGGCCGGAGGCGCCATGATCCGCGAGGACAGCGTCTTTGCCCCGGGCTCGATCATCGCCGGCGTCCCCGCGAAACAGATCGCCGAGCGGGATTCAAGCAAGGCGAATCGGCAGAACGCCTGGCAATACCATTGGAACGCCCAGGCCTATCAGCGCGGGGACCATCGTTCCTGGGACGGGCCGGAGTACGAAGCCTGGATGCGCGCGATGGTCGAAAAAATCGAGCGAGATGAGGACCTAACGGGGATCCGCTGAACCGCGATTCACGCCGACGCCTCGGAATAACAAGTCGACCGCCTGAAACATCGAGTCGCGGAGTGCGTCGTCCGAGACCATCCCATTCGCCCAGGGGATTCGGGCACCGTTCGTCACGTGGAAGAGGACGCGCGCCGTCTCAAGAACGTCGATGTCCTTCGCCAGGTGATTCTTCATGCGTCCGCGCTGAAGGATTTCCATCAACAAACCGATGGTGCGGTCGTGAAGCTGAAGAACGCGCTTTGCCACACGCGCTTCCGTCTTCGTCGTCGCTCGAAGGGCAATCGTCGTCAGGTCGCGATCCGCGACGAGCAGCGCATGCTGTGCATTGAAGAACTCGCGGAGCCGGATCTCTGTCGGGCGATCGCGGTCATCCGCCGCTCGGAAACGCGTCCAGGCTTCTTCCTGCATCTCGGAGAGTTCATCGATCAGGAGCTCTTCTTTGGATTGGAAGTGGCGATAGATCGAGCTCGCGCCCATTTCCGCGCGCTCGGCGATCGCGCGAAGTGTCGCTCCGTCGAACCCACGCTCGCGGAACAAGCCGCGAGCGGCTTCACGGATGCGTGCCCGGCTCTTGCGCCCCCGAGCCAGCCGACCATCGTCCGGACGAAGCTTGCTCTTTGCGGCCGGCTTTCGCGGCGGCTTCGCGGGCGCTGACCTAACGGGTGACGCCAACGGCGCTGCGGGCGTTCGCTCATCGACACGCGGAGGTGTCGCGCCTGCGACACCGGACTGCGACGGCGAAACCGTTTGCCCCACACGAGATGGCAGAGACGGATTTGGTGACGAAAGACTCGTGCTCATGGCGCGACTTCCGATTCATCCGAATTCAGGGGCCGAAAGGACCCGAATGCTGTGGGGGGAGCCACCTGACGGATCAGGCTTGGCGAACAGAATCGCATAGATCCGGCGATTCGTCAGGGAATCCTCGCCCCAGGCAGCGTATTTCGACGCCGTGGATCGATTGTTCGCCCCTGATCTCGAAGCCGTGATTCCGATAGAAGGCAACACTCGCCGGCCGGTCACACTCGAGGTAGATCGGCGCGGGACTCGCCCGAACCCGCTCAAAGAGCGAAGCAAGCAAGGTCGCGCCGATCCCTTCTCCGTGAAGATCCGGCTCGACTCCCAGGACGGAGACGTACCAATGGGGAATCAGGGGCCGATCCGCACTAAGTCGCGCGGTCAATTCACCCCATCCGTCCATTGCGCGTGCCCCTTGTTCTAAAAAACACGCAATCTGGCGAACCAAGAAGGGAGCGGGGAGTACGGGCAGCTCGGGAGGGGCCGCGATGAACCCGCCGACCACCTCATTATTGAGTGATAAAACCCTCATCTCTATGGGGAGCTGTGAATCGAGAACGATCGATCGAAGCCCCGCCCGATTGGCGCGCACTCGACGACCAAGCCTGGGCCCGTGGAGCGCAATGTTCATCGGATTGTCCCGAAAGGCCCGGGCGAGCACGCCGAGCAGCGCTCGCCGCTCTCGGCGATCGGGCACATGAGGGAGGTCCGATATCATGGGCGTCGATGCTATCGCCTACCGACTCGGTCTGCGTCGGGATGGCTTGCAGGGACGGCGTGTCGGTATGCCTTCTTGAGTCGCTGCTCAATCGAGCCGATAGCAGTTGGAGATCGCTCTCTCACACGGGACGAGCGCAGGGGAACGCTCATACATGGAAAATGGAGACCCAATCGTCTGTCGCCTCCGCTTCCAGTACGAGGGGCGCGACCGGATTGTCACCGTCGGAGATCGACCGATTGTCGTGGGTCGGGCACCCGAGTCCGATGTGCTGCTCGCGCATGAGAGCATCTCACGTCAACACGCCCGCATCGCCCGCGAAGACAACGACTGGATCCTGCGCGATCTCGACAGCAAGAACGGTTCGCGGGTCAACACCTTCCACGTCACGGAGCAGGTCCTTCGAAACGGCGATCGTCTCGACCTCGGCACGATTCGAATGTACGTCGAGATTGGTCCCGAATCCGCCGCATCCCGCGCCCGCGTCATCTTCGATGAGAAGAAGGCGCCCGCCATGCAGACGGAAGTGCTCGACCTACAGGGACTCGACCACCTCCTCCAAGCGGCGGGAGACCTAACAAATATCCCCTCTCCCTATAGCGACAAGTCAGGACTCTCCGGCTTCGGTGACGACCTCGCATCTGCGGTCGACTCGGCTTCCGCTGCGGCGCCTGGGACACCGCTCCTTCGCCTCGTGAGCGAGTCCGCGGAGAGCCTGCTCTCCTGCACGACCCTCGCGGAAACACTCGACCGCATCCTGTCTCTCGTGTTCGCGAATATCCCCGTCGAACGCGGTGTCATCTGCCTCTACGACCCGGAATCACAATCCATCGAACCCATGGCCATGCGTAATCGAGAGGGCGTCCCGGACGTCCCTATCGAGATCAGCACGAATATCACGGGCGTCGCAATCGAAGAGAAGCAGGCCGTGCTGATCAAGGACACAGCGATGGACGAACGCTTCGGCGGCGCTGAGAGCGTGATCATGATGGAGATCCACTCCGCCATGTGCGCGCCGCTTCTGCGCGAGGAGAACGTGAGCGGCTACATCTACGTCGACCGGCAATCGAGCGCGCACCCCTTTGACATGGGACAGCTGCAAGCACTCTCGATCCTCGCTCTGCTCGCGGCGATCGCGGTCGAACAAGCGGCGCTCCGGGACGACGTTAGGCGAGAGCAGGAACAGCGGGTCCGGCTCGCTCGATACAGCTCCCCCGCCGTTGTCGAGCGAATCCTCGAAGCGCCCGGCCCCGGGCTCTCGGGCATGGTTGCCGACGAAGGGGACGTCTCGATTCTCTTCGCCGACCTGACGGGCTTCACGACGATGGCGGAACGCCTTCCGCCGAGCGAAGTCATCCTGATTCTCAATCAGGTCTTCGAACGACTTACGAGCGCGGTATTCGCCCTCGACGGCACCCTCGACAAATTTCGCGGCGACGGCATGATGGCCTTCTTCGGCGCGCCCTTGCCCATGGCCGACCACGCCCTCCGTGCGGTCGAAGCTTCGCTTCGCATGCAAGCGGCCCTCACCGCCCTGAACGAAGCCCGCGAAGGCGTTCGCCCGATCCGCATGCGCATCGGTGTCAACTCAGGGACCGTCGTCGTCGGCGATATCGGCTCGCCGCAGCGCAAGGACTACACGGTCATCGGCGACGTCGTCAACGTCGCGAGCCGCCTTGAGTCCTCAGTCGCGGCTCCGGGACAAGTCGTAATTGGCCAAGAGACCTGGAAGGCCGTCCGTCACGCGTACGATTGTGTCGAACTCGACGCCGTCATGCTCAAAGGCAAACGCAAGAGCGTTCAGCCCTACCTCGTTCGCGGCCCACTTGGATCGGCAACGGATGACATCGAGCCCACGGTCGCCCTATAACGGTCTCCTGACGTAGCGCCTAACAGGCTCGCTCGACGGCACTCTATTGATCGAGCACCCAATACCCCGCCATCAGCTCCGAACTCCACGCGGGCTGACGCGTCTCGCCGCGCGGTGCGAACTCGGTCATGTAGGGCTTGAGGTCGAGAACAGGGGTCCCCTCGATTGCGTCGAGGCCCCGGACCATCAGCACGTGTCCGTCGACGCCGATCAACTCGCAGGTCGTCAGCCCGATGCGATTAGGCCTGCCCTTCGCTCGCTGCGCGAAGATACCGACCCGCGGCCAGGCTTCGTTGTTGCGTGGATGTCGGCTTCCCAGATTGATCTTCGACTCGTCGACTCGATCGAAACAGAAAACCACCTCGATGTGGGAGAACGCATCGAGCCCTTCGAGCACTTCTGAGCCGAAGCGCTCCGCATCGATCTCGATCGTCGATTCGACCGCCCCCCAATCATCGTCGATCGCCTCGTTCCGAGGTGAATGAACATGGCCGATCGGCGTCATCTCGATGGCTGTCGTCACGTCTAAAGATCTCCCGTTGCTGCAGCGAAGCGCTCTTTGGCCCCGCCGCGAATCAGATTGCCGTGGGTCACGATCAGGTTGTCGAAATCCCATGCCAGTACACGGTCGATCGAGGCGCGCACGAGGGCCTTGTCCTTCAATCCGGATCGCATGAGTCGAGAGACCGCAACGCGACCATGTGCGCCGGCCAGACGCAGGAAGATCCCTGTCCATCCACTCGGTCCTGGATCGAAGTTAAAGCAGAGGTCGGTCAGGATCAGCGTCCGCGTCGCACGATGAAAGAACATGACTTCGTTCGTGAGCGGCGCGCCTTCGAGGACGACCTGTTCAAGCTCATTCTCCCAGAGTGCATCGGGGACAGAAGTGAGGTCGACGGCGTCCGATGGACGCTGACCCAGCTTCTTTTCGACGCCTTCGGCCAGGAAGCAAGTCGCCTCGGGATAGCGATCCTTCGCGGCCAGAAAATAGAAGTGATGAAACGCGTTCGGCGCGATCAGCGCGCGAACGTTCCCAAGTTCCGCGAGATCCGTCGCGAGGGCGTCATCGATCTCGATCGGCGCCAGCAGGGCCAGCCGATCTTCACCGATGCGCACGACCGTCATTCGCGTTCCGAATTGGGCGCCCGCTAGTTTCAGCGGCACCGATACCGTCCAGAGTCCAGGTCCCATTTCTCCGATCATCTTCTTCTCCCGATGAATGGCCGATCCAAGCTCCCGTCCTCACGCGAATGGCTTGTCGGTTCCGCAGATCGACGAGGCGCGCTAAAGCAGATCCCAGCCTACGCGATTCCTCTCGGGGCCGGCTGCCGCGAATCGAGGCGTACGCCCGTTCAGGCCCCTTGAGTGCGCGCCCTCACCCGCCCGAGGGCGTATAGTAGGCTTTTCGTATCCCGAGACCTTCTTCCGCCGGCGACCCCGCCGGCACAACAAGAGAGAACGCCCGCCATGACCCGGAACGCCGAAATCGCAGAACGAGGAACCCAGGTTCTCGTTGGCAACTATGCCCCGCAGCCGGTGGCGCTCGTGCGTGGGGAAGGCAGCTGGCTCTTCGATGCGGACGGGAACAAGTTCCTCGACCTCATGGGGGGCATTGCGACTGCGACTCTCGGACACGCGAACCCGAAACTTACGGCCGCCCTCGCCGATCAGGCGGCCAAGCTCTGGCATGTGTCGAACCTCTATACGACGGAGCCCCAGATCCGACTCGCAGAACAGATCACCGCGAACTCCTTCGCCGAAGCGGTCTATTTCTGCAACTCCGGCGCGGAAGCAAACGAAGCGGCGCTCAAGCTTGCTAGGCGACATCACTACGACCGCAAGCAGGCGGGCGAGCAAGAAACCGAAGAGGACCGCACCGAGATCATCGCTTTCGAAGGCGCATTCCATGGCCGCACGCTCTTCACGGTTTCCGCGACAGGCACCCCCGCCTACTGGGAAGGCTTCGGCCCGATGGTTCCGGGGATCCACCACGCAGCTTGGGGCGACCTCGACGCGGTTCGCAAGCTCCTCTCGAACCGAACCGCCGCGATCATCGTCGAACCGATCCAGGGCGAAGGCGGCATCCGACTCGCCCCAGCAGGATTCTTGCAGGGACTCCGCGATCTCGCGGACGAGAACGGCTGCCTACTCATATTCGATGAGGTTCAGGTCGGCATGGGCCGCACAGGTCCCCTCTTCGCGTATCAGCAGGAAGGCGTTACCCCGGACGTAATGACCCTTGCGAAGGCGTTAGGCGGCGGGATCCCCATCGGTGCGATGTGTACAACACGGCCCCTCTCGAAAGCCTTGATCCCGGGAACCCATGCTTCGACGTTTGGCGGGAACCCCCTGGCTTGTGCCGTCGCGGCCACGATCTTCGACGAGCTGCTCTCGGGTGGCGTGCTCGATCACGCCAAAGCCATGGGGGAACGCCTCGGTGAGGGACTCAACGCAATCGCCGAGGAAGCCGGTACCGAACGCGTCCTCGAGCCCCGCGGCCGAGGCCTTCTGCGCGGACTCGCCATGGCGGCCGCGCCCGGTCCGATCATCGATGCATGCCGCGAACGCGGCGTACTCGTCATCTCGGCCGGTGGCAACGTGCTGCGCCTCGCTCCGCCGCTCACCATCAGTGCCGACGAAATTGATCACGGTCTGCGCGTTCTTCGAGACGTCATCCTCGAGGTTGCCCAGTGAGCATCGCGACGAATCCACCCGAAGGCGCCGAGTGGTACCACCGCTCCTGCTCGATCTGCGAAGCGAGCTGCGGCTTGCGCATTCTGGCGGACCGCGAACAGCGCAAGGTCCTGCGCATCGAAGGCAACCCCGACGACCCGATCAGCAAGGGGCATATCTGTCCCAAGGCAACCGCACTCGCCGGCGTCTTTGAAGACCCGGACCGGATCAAACGTCCGATTCGAAAGACGGCGACGGGCGAATGGGAAGAGATCTCCTGGGAGGACGCCTACGAATACGCCGCGGAGCGCATCGGCGCGCTCCAGGCCGAACACGGCAACGACACGCTCGGTGTGTATATCGGCAATCCCAGTGGGTTCGACGTCGGCTGCCTGCTCTACAACCGCTTCATCCTCGAGTCCCTGCGTACCCCGCGGATGTTCTCCGCGGCGACGATGGATCATTTCCCGAAGCTCTACACCTCGCGCGTGCTCTTCGGAAAGGGATCGATCCTGCCGATTCCCGACATCGATCGCTGCGACTACTTTCTCTGTCTCGGCGGAAACCCGATCGTCTCTCAGGGAAGCCTGATGTCGGCGCCGGGCATCAAGAAGAAGCTCCGCGCGGTCCAGGAGCGCGGTGGGCGATTCGTCGTCGTCGATCCGCGACGCAGCGAAAGCGCGGACGTGGCGGATGAGCATCTCTTCATCAAGCCAGGATCGGACGCCTATTTCCTGTTCGCCCTCGTGAACGTGATCTTCGAAGAGAACCTCGTTTCCCTCGGTCGCTTCGAAGCCTTTACAGACGGCATCGAGGAGATCCGTGATCTCGCCACCGAGTTCCCCCCTGAATCCGTCGCCAAGGCGACGGGGATCTCGGCCGACACGACCCGGCGCATCGCCGCGGAACTCGCCGCGCATAACAATGCCTGCGTCTACGGCCGCATCGGAACCTGCACCGTCGAGTTCGGGACGCTCGCAAGCTGGCTCGTCGACGTCGTGAACATCTTGCTCGGCTGTTACGACGAACCCGGCGGCATGATGTTCCCCCGGCCGGCGACGGGACAGCATGAACCTGGCAATCCGATGCCCCCCATCGCGATCGGTCCGTACAAGACGGCCGCCCGAGAACTCCCGACGGTCGACGGACATCTCCCGGCGTCCGCTTTCGCGGAAGAGCTCGACGAACATCGCGCCGGGGACCGACGCGTGCGCGCGCTCGTGATCACCTGCGGTAATCCCGTACTCTCCATGCCGGCAGGGGATCGCATCGGAGACGGTCTTTCAGGGCTCGACTTCATGGTCGCAGTCGACATCTACTTGAATGAAACGACCCAGCATGCGGATCTGATCCTCCCGACGGCCCCACAGCTCACCCACGAAAACTTCGACTTCCTCTGTCAGTCCACCGCGGTCCGAAACCACGTACGTTATGGCGAACAGGTCTTCGAGCCGGAACCGGGGGAGAAACGTTCCTGGGAGGTCTACCTCGAACTCGCCGCGCGACTGAATAACGCGGAGCCCGAGGCCTACGACGACCTCAGTCTCATGCAAAACGCGACGCGGTTCGCGGGCAAGCTCGGCCTCGATGTCGACGAAGTCATCGACCAGCTCGGGAATGAGCGCGGCCCCATGCGAATCGTCGAGCTGCAACTGCGATGTGGTCCATACGGGGATCAGTTCGGAAAGAACCCGGATGGTCTCAATCTCGAAAAACTCAAAGCGGCGCGTGCCGCCGTCGATCTCGGTCCGCTCGAGTCTCGCTTCCCCGACATTCTCCGGACCGAGGGACGACGGATCAATCTCGCGGACCGACTCATTACATGCGATGTCCCTCGACTCACCGCGCGCAAGCCCGACTACGAAGACCCGAAGGGGCTCCGGCTGATCGGCCGGCGTCAGCCGCGGAACATGAACTCCTGGCTCCACAATCTGCCGAACCTCGCCAAAGGCAAGGCGCGCTGCACGTTGCTCCTTCACCCAGAGGACGCATCGAAACATGGCGTCGCTCCGGGTGGGCGCGTTCGACTGCGATCCAGGTCGGGCGAACTCGAAGTCGAAGTTGAGATCTCGGACGAGATGATGCCGGGGGTCGTCAGCCTACCCCACGGCTTTGGTCATGCGGGCGCGAATTCCGGGACACGGCTAGCGGTCGCTGCTGAACGTCAACCCGGCGTGAATGCGAACGTACTGACCGATGACGGCCCCCTCGACGTGCCCTCCGGAACGAGTGTCGCGAACGGGATTCCCGTTTCGATCGAAGCGGTCTAGACCAAGTCCTCTGCTGCGAGGCGGTGTACTAGGCCTGCTCCGACGGACGTCTCCGCATGAAAGAATAGACGAGTGCGCCGACAAGAAGTGTCGCGCAGCCGATTGCAGATTCCTCCGGCTCACGCATCACGAGGAAAGCGCTACTGCCCAGGGTCATCACCAGGAAGGTGACCGGTATGATTTTTTGGGCCCATGAGGACGGTCCGTTCATCCCGCGTAACGAGGGCATAAAGAGGCAACCGACCGTCGCAGCAGCCGACAGACCGAGCAGGAAACCCGCGTAGTCGAGGAGTTCACGCAGCTCGGCAAACCAGAACGCGGCAAGGGCGAGGCCCACCTGGAGAGCAATCGCACCGCGCGGCTCTGTTCCCCGCGTCATCAATCCAGCGGGCATCAATCCGTCGTCCGCCATCTGCGCGTAAACCCGCGGCCCGACCATCACCATCGCCGAGATCGACGTCAGCAAGCCCAGCGCCACGACAGCGGAGAGCGCCGCACGGGCCCAGTCTCCGCCGAGCGCCGCCGCGGCGACCGCGCCCACCTCGGGACGCCCCACAAGATCCTCGACCGGCGCCGCATAGAGAAAGACCGCGTTCAGCGCGACGTAGATCGCAGTCACACCCGCCGTCGCGACGATCAGCGCACGCGGGAGCGTGTATTCCGGGGCCGCGAGTTCACCCGCGATGTAGACCGCCGCGTTCCATCCCGAGTAGGCAAAGGAGATCCAAACCAGCGTCACCGCAAAGGCCGAGAGCGAGAATGGCGGCTTCTCCTCACAAATCGCCGCAGCCGCTGTCCCGGACTCTCCTCCGCCTAACAAGACGAAGGCCCCGAACAAGATGAAGAACACGATCGCAGCGAGCTTGGTCGCGACCGCCCAGTCCTGCAACTTCACCCCGCCCGCTCGCGTCATGCCATGCAGAGCACCACAGCCAAGAATCGCCACGGCGCCCAGCACCTTCGGTGGCAGGTCCCACCCCACACCCCCCAAAGAGGCCCCCAGATAGGCCTCGAGGCCGTGCGCAGCGACCGCGATCGGCGCGGTAAAGCCTGCGAAGAGCGAGACCCAACCCGCGAGAAAGCCGACAAGGGGGTGAAGCGTGCGCGACAGAAAGAGGTACTCGCCCCCGTTCCCCGGGAAATGTGCAGCCAATCGCGAATACGATAGAGCCCCACAGAGCGCGACACCGCCGCCGACGACCCAGGCGAGCAGAACAAACTCCGGCCGTCCAAGATCCGCGAGGGCGAATCCAGAGGTCGTAAAGACGCCCGCACCGATCATGTTCGCCGCGACGAGCGCAGCGGCGCTCTTGACACCGATGCCCCGACTTCCTTGATGTGCCGCCTCGCTCATGAGAGCAACCCCCGAACGACGAACTCGATCGCGTTGCTTCGTGCTTGCGCTTCGGCATAACGCTCCGGAGCGCGATCCCAATGGATATGAACTGCCCAAGTGGCACAGCTCTCGACTACGAAGCGCGCGGCCAGACGCGTGTCCTCAAAGGTGCGAAAATCGCCACTCGCTATGCGATGTTCGAGATAGCGGGCGAGGCCGGCGCGCACGTCTTCCCGGCCCTGGGTCTGCCAGAGATCCCTGAGCTCGGGATGATCCATGCACCGGTCGAGCAGTTTGATGCCGTGGCGACGTGCGTACATCAGATCGAAGAGCTCGCCGACGACCCCCGCCGCCTCGGCTTGTGCATCCGGCACGCGCGCGTTCGCAAGCGCCGCCGCGAGATGAGGCATCTGCGCGTCTTGGGAGATCACCTCTTTGACGCGCTGTCCGATCTCCCCTGCCAGAGGGCTTCGGACGGGCAACTCCGCCGGAAGGGGGATCGGATCGGAGGCGTCGGCGAACTCAAGACAAAGGGCGAGCAGCGCATCCTTGCTGTCGACGTAGCCGTAGAGCGTCCCTTTCGCGACGCCGATCGCTTCCGCCACATCCGCCATCTGAGTGCGGCGATACCCGCGCTCGATCAGAACTTCGGTTGCACCGCGCACCAGGCGATCGAAGCGGTCGGCGGGAATCCTGCGCGCCATCAAGAACCTTCATGGAATGCGTTGTTCGGTTCAGCAACCGATGCGCCGAGCGGCGAGCGCGGTGCGAAGAGCTGAAAGCTTTGCGACGGCAGGAAGTCAAACTTCGCACGTCGGTCGTAGCCGGCGGAACCCATCTCGTCTTGAACCATAGCGGGATCCGTCCAATGACCGTCGCTCTGGAACCAGGAGATCGGTGCAGGCGAGTCGGGACGGTCATCGAGATGCGCGACGCGCCCCTTCGCGCTCAGGTCGCGCTTCAGCGCTTCGAAATAGGGTACGCGGTCTTCGATGTGATGATAGGTGAGGCAGGTCATGGCGAGATCGATCTCTCCGTCCGGGAGCTTCGGATCATGATAGGCGCCCAGGATGACCTCGACGTTTGCATAGGCCTCTTCCTCGACGAGGTCTTCGAGTTCATCAACGAGGGACTGCTCGACTTCGACGGCATAGACACGTCCATCGGGACCGACTGCCCTTGAGAGATGGCCGATCCAATATCCGCCGCCGGCGCCGATCTCGGCGACCGTGTCACCGGGCTCGATGTCGAGGGATTCAAGGACGCGATGGGGATGCTGCCAGCCGTCGCGACCGGAAGTGAGCAACTCGCCGACGTCGATCTTCGACGCGCTGCCGCTGCAGCCGATCGAAGTCAGGGTGATCGTGGTCCACAGGAACAAGGGAATCATTCGAATCATGGGAAGAGTCTCCGGGTGGGGCGCTTCAAGTTTTATAACCGACCGAGTCAGTCATTTAAATACTTGAGGGCCCGAATCTCGAAGAAGCGTTCCGATCTATACGCAACTCCATTTCTAACCTATTGATTTATATAGGTTAGAAATTTTCTCCGGATCCGCAGGTTCGGATCAGCGACCCTTCCAGTTCGGCGGTCGCTTCTCGGCAAAGGCCAGCGGGCCCTCGACAAAATCCTCGCTCTTGAAGAGCTCGCCGATCGCCGGGTAGCGCTCTTCCATCGCGTCTTCGATCAAGCCATGGCGAAGGCCGTTCATCGTCGCCTGCTTCGTCGCACGCACCGAGAGCGGCGCGCATTCGACGATCAGGTCAGCCCAGCGACGCGCCGCCGCGAGCAGGTCATTCGGCTCCACCACTTCGTTGACGAAGCCGAGGCGCTCCCCTTCTTCGGCACTGACTCGGCGACCGGTCAGCATCATGCCCATCGCCTGCTTTAACCCGATCTGCCGCGGCAGTCGATGAACACCGCCTGCGAGCGCCGCGAGTCCAACCTTCGGCTCAGGCAGCGCGAACACGGCATTCGATGACGCGATGATCAGGTCGCAAGCGAGTGCAATTTCAAAACCGCCGCCCATCGCCACACCGTTGACCGCAGCAATCACTGGCTTCGTGTTGTCATAGCGCGCCGTGAGTCCCGCAAACCCAGTCGCCGGTCCGGGCCGCATCTCGCCCCCGGCTTCCTGCGCCTGGTACTTGAGGTCGTTGCCCGCCGAGAAAGCGCGGTCCCCTGCCCCCGTAATGATCGCGACCCAGAGATCCGGATCCGCCACAAAGTCGTCAAAGACGGAAGCGAGTTCTTCGTTCGCCATCCAATGCAGCGCGTTCATGCGCTCCGGGCGATTGATCGTCACGGTCAGGATGCGTCCGTCCGTCTCCGTCGTGCAGAACTCTCGTGTTGCATCAGCCATCGGGGTCCCCTCCCTCGCGACCGCGGCACGCGATCGCACTCAATTCGAATGGTCAGCGTTTGCGCGGCGCGACTAATGTCCGCGGCGCTTGCGTACAGCCTCGGCGAGCACGTCGAAGATCGGCTCGGTTCGTTCCCAGCTCATGCACTTGTCCGTGATGCTCTGTCCGTAGACGAGCCCTTCGGCCCCCTGCGACTGCGAATGCTTCTGGTTTCCGTCGAGCAGGAAGCTCTCCATCATCAAACCGAAGATCGCCTGATTCCCGTCGGAAACCTGCGCAGCGAGGGCCTCCGCGACCCCAGGCTGATTTTCATGATTCTTGCCGCTGTTGGCGTGGCTGCAATCGACCATGATGCGGTTCGAAAGGTTTGCGCCCTCGAGCAGCGACGAAACGCCCGCGATCGATTCTGCATCGTAGTTCGGACCGCTCGTACCGCCGCGTAGAATCACGTGGCAAAAGGGATTGCCCTTGGTGGCGACGATGCCGGCGATGCCCTGCTTCGTGACGGAGAGGAAGTGATGCTCACCCGCCGCGGCGCCGATCGCGTCGACCGCCATCTGCACGGTTCCGTAGGTTCCGTTCTTGAAACCGACGGGCATGGACAGACCGCTCGCGAGTTCGCGATGGACCTGGCTCTCGCTCGTGCGCGCGCCGATGGCACCCCAGGAAACGAGGTCCGCGTAGAACTGCGGCATGATCGGATCGAGGAACTCACTCCCGGTCGGAAGTCCGAGCTCCGTCACGTCGAGCAGGAATCGCCGCGCCTTGCGCAGGCCGGCGCGGATCGAGAAGCTGCCATCGAGGTCGGGATCGTTGATGAGTCCCTTCCAGCCGACGGTCGTTCGCGGCTTCTCGAAGTAAACACGCATCACGATCGCAAGATCTTCCGCATAACGTTCTCGCAGCGGCGCGAGGCGGCGCGCGTACTCGATCCCGGCTTCCGGGTCGTGAATCGAGCAGGGCCCAACAATCACGACGAGCCGATCATCTTCACCCGCGACGATACGCTCGATTTCTCGGCGCCCTCCGAAGATGGTCTCGTTCTGGGAGTCGCTGACGGGGAGATCCTCAAGCAGGATCTCCGGCGCCATCAAGGGGCGGATGTTCTGAATCCGGACGTCATCGATCTCGTGCGCCATGAGCGGGTCCTCGTCCCCCGCCAGAAGGCCGCGGTCGCCGGATGGCGCACGCCCTTCGAGCTTCGATCTCCCGCTCGAGATAGCCGAGCCGAGGCGATCGGGGGATGCTTTGAGCGCAAAAAGCAGCGCTCCGGGACGAGGTTGTATACCGACGCGGGCCAGCCCGGACAACCCCGGTCAGCCCGCTAACCCCGCGATGTCACGGCTTTTTCCCGGCTCTCAGGACTCGGGGGTCAGCGATCGGCCTCTTCCGCTGCGCGATACGCAGCCCAGACGCAGATCATGTGCGGCAAGAGCCCCGGAAAGAAGAAGAGCCAGTACGCGACGGCGACGCCGACGAACCATGCAGCCCCTGCCGTCAGCCGTCCTGCGTAGACGTGGCCGACACCCGGCCAGAACACGGACAAAACCGCTGCGATGCCGGGGCTGGGCAATCGTCGCAAGCGCACCTCCGGCGGATCATCGAGCCATCGGTCCAGGGGTTCGTACTCGTCTCTCATCACATCTCCTCCGCAGGCGCCGTCGGGGCGCGCGTCATTCCCTTCCACTCAACGCAAGTTGCATGCCGATGCCAGGACGAATACGCGCGCACGCCTCGGGGATGTGTCGGCCGGACGCTGCACCTCGGCTCTCAAAGTGTCGGATGAATGCTGCACTGCCGTCGGAAGCGACCCAACCGCTACGAACAACGCGCTCGAAATCCGCTCAGAACCGACGCGAGTTGCTCAATGCCCCTTCGAATCTTTTCCGGCTCGAGAAGCGCAAAGCCGAGTACGAGCTCGAGCTCGGGCTGTTGACTTGCGTCCAAATAACACGGCGCCGCGGGATAGACTCCGACTCCCAGCTCCTGCGCCCGATGCACGACTTCACCCTGACACGACTGCGAGATCCCTATGAATCGAACGAGCAGATGGAGCCCCGCCTGACTGTCGTAATAGGCGAGGGCATCGTGATCAAAATTCGCAGCGAGCGCTTCGATCAGCGCAACCCGACTTCGCGCATAGAGCGTCCGCGCACGGCGGAGATGGCGCTCGAAGTCGCCAGAGCCGAGAAATCGGGCGAGGGCATGTTGTTCGAAGCTCGGTGCCGCCCAATCCGAAAGCCATTTCGCCGAGCGGAAGAGTTCCACCAGGTTCTTAGGCAGGACGAGGTAGGCGATCCGCAAAGCCGGGAGGAGCGTCTTCGAGAAGGTCCCCACGTAGAGCACCCGCCCGCGTTCATCGAGACTCTTGAGTGAAGGAATCGCCCTTCCCGCATAGCGGAACTCCGAATCGTAGTCGTCCTCGAGGATGTAGGCGTTCGCCTCTTCGGCCCAGCTGAGGAGTGCCTGGCGGCGCGCGAGCGAGAGAATGACCCCGGTTGGAAATTGATGGGACGGGGTGACGTAGGCCATTCGACAGCGCTTGCGATCCGATGCCGAAACGCGAGCGGGATCCATTCCAGACTGATCCACCGGCGCCCCCACGATCTCAGCGCCCGCGGCTTCGAAGGTCCGTCTCGCCCCCAGATAGTGCGGATCCTCGACGAGCACTGCGTCTCCCGGATCGACAAACAAACGCGCCGCAAGATCGAGCGCCTGGGCAACCCCGCCGACGACGACGATCTGGTCGGGTTCGCATAACACGCCTCGCGCGCGAGCCAGATAGTCCGCGATCTCGACACGAAGCACCTCGACGCCCGCCGGGTCTGCGTACTCGAAGCCGCTATTCGGAAGATGATGCGCCGTTCGAGCGAGATGCCTTCGCCAGTCCTCGTAGGGAAGGCGATCGACGTCCGGAACGCAGGGCCGGAAATCTTGCGCGAGGGGCGTCCGTTCGAGGAACGCGTCGTAGAGACGACGGGGCGTGTTCTTGGCAAGGCCGCGGCCATATCGAGAGAGCTCGAGCGGCACCGCTTCCTCGGCACCGGATTCGACCCCCAGCGCACCGACCTCCGCGGCGACCGAATGCCCGCGCGTCACCTGCGAGCCCACCTGCGGAACCACGAACGTCCCCGCGCCCACCCGCGAAACGACGTAGCCCTCGGCTTGAAGCGGCTCGAACGCGGCAATCACCGTGTTGCGCGAAACCCCGAGCTCAGCGGCGAGCGCCCGGGTCGTCGGAAGCCGCGTTCCGCCGCGCACGCGTCCGCCCAGAATGGCGTCGCGAATCGCCCGGTAGATCTGGTCGTAGAGGGCGCCGTCGCCGTCCAAAGGCAGATCTCGAAGCTCGGTCGACGCCGCCTCTCGGGCGCGGAGGGATTGGGGGCGGGCTTCACGGTGGGGAGCGGTCATCATTGGTCCTGTCAGATGGGTCCGGATTGGACCTCGTCACAGTACCAATAAAATCTATTCTGGGGACCCACACGCGCTCACCCCGCCTGCACGCGCGGTTCAGGAGTCTCTCATGCCCGATTTGCCCGCCGACTCGATCGTCCATCGCATCTGCACCCTCTGCGAAGCCACATGCGGAATCAAAGTCCACGTTTCCGGCTCTCTGGGCGAGGCACCTCAGCGTGTGACCCGGATCGAGGGCGATCCCGACGATCCTTTCTCGAAGGGACACATCTGCCCAAAGGCCCACGCCCTCACCGAGCTGCAGACCGATCCCGACCGGCTGCGGACACCCATGCGCCGAAGCGCGGAAGGCTTCGTTTCGATCGGCTGGGAAGAGGCCCTCGATCTCGCGGCGGAGCGGCTCGGCGCGATCCGCGACGAGAGCGGTGTCGATGCCATCGCGCTTTATCGCGGCAACCCAACGACCCACGACGCGCAATCGCTGCTGTATTGGAACGCGCTTCAGACGGCGCTCCCCACGCGAAGCCAATTCTCCGCCGGCTCCGTCGACACCTGGCCCCGATGGGTCCAGGCTGGGCTTATGTACGGGGGATTCCTCAAGACGCCGGTGCCTGATCTGGCGCGATGTGACTACCTCTTGATGTTAGGTGCGAACCCGATCGAATCGAATGGCAGCTTGATGACGGCACCGGGAATCAAGAAGCGGCTCGAGGCAATTCGCGAGCGCGGGGGACGACTCGTCGTTGTCGACCCCAAACGGACGCGGACGGCGGCCCTGGCGGACGAACATCTCTTCGTTCGGCCCGGTGGGGATGCGGCGCTCCTACTTGCGATGGTGCACGTCCTGATCACAGAGGAGCTCGTCGATCTCGGCCGCGCCGCGGACTGCGTGAATGGTTTCGATCGCGTCGCGAGTTCAGTGGCGGACTACACACCCGAACGAGTCGAAGAGTCCTGCGGTGTTCCCGCTGAGTCGATTCGCCGAATCGCCCGTGAGCTTGCCGCCGCGCCCCGCGCCGCGGTCTACGGAAGAATGGGGACAAGCGTCCAGACCTTCGGCACCCTCGCCCATTGGGGCATCGACCTCCTGAATATCCTCACCGGCAATCTCGACCGCGAGGGAGGCGTGCTCTTTCCCCAGCCCGCCGCGAGTCTCGCGTTTGCGGGCCCGTCGCGGGAATCGGGATTCGAGGTGGGACGCGCCCAGAGCCCCGTTTCCGGGTACGACGAGCTCCAGGGCGAGTGGCCCGTCGCGGCCTTTGCGGAAGAGATCGAGTCGGAGCGAGACGATCGAATTCGCGCGCTCGCGATCATCGCGGGCAACCCCGCCTCCTCGGCGCCCAATGCGGCGCGGATCGATCGCGCTCTGTCGCGCCTCGAGTTCATCGTGGCCTTCGACTACTACATCAACGAAACGACGCGTCACGCCGACCTGATCCTGCCGCCGACGGCGCCCCTTGAACACGCCACCTACGACATCGCTCTACTCCACTTCGCGGTCGAGAACGTGGCGAAGTGGTCCCCGCGTGCGATCGAGCCGGAAGCGGGGACGCGGGAAACCTGGCGGACGTTGATCGGTCTCGCCAAGCGACTCATGGGCCTCGGCGCCATGACTGACGAGCAGGTCGATGGCGTTGTCGTGCAGCAGCTCGCGGGACGTGTCCTGGCGCGCAGCCCCTTTGCCGGCCAGATCGAAGTGGAAGAGATCGTCGCGGGATTGGGCGACGATGCGGGACCACGCCGACTGATCGACCTGCTGCTTCGACTCGGCACCTACGGCGACGGTTTCGGCCGCAAGCCTGCGGGGCTGACCGTGGCCAAGCTCGAAGCGGAGCCCCACGGAATCGAACTCAGTCAGCTCTGCCCGACCCTGCCCGAGATGCTCGGAACGAAGAGCGGTCGCATCGAGCTCGCCCCGGATCGGATTCTGGCAGACCTACCGCGACTCGAGGAATGGATCGACCGGGGCCCTGACACACGTCTACAGCTGATCGGGCGCCGTGACATCCGCTCGATGAATTCCTGGCTGCATAACTTGCCGAGCATGGTGAAGGGCAAGGAGCGATGCACGCTTCAGATCGCACCGCTGGACGCGGATCGGCTCGGCCTCTCGACCGGCGATCGCGGGGAGCTCAAGAGTCGCGTGGGAAGCCTCGTCGTTCCGATCGAGGTCACCGACACGATGGCCCCAGGCGTCGTGAGCCTTCCCCATGGCTGGGGCCATGATCGGCCAGGCGTGCGCCTCGGCGTCGCGACGTCTCGTCCCGGCGTCAATGCGAACATTCTGGTCGATGATGCTGAGGTGGACGTGCCCTCTGGCACGAGCGTTCTGAATGGCGTGCCGGTCGAGCTCAGCCGCGTCTAGTGCACGGATCCGTCAACGTCCCCACCTAACGAACGGAGCCCGAACCGCCGTCGACCCACATGGTTTGGCCCGTGACGTAGTCCGCATCGTCGCTCGCCAGGAAGACGCAGACCCGCCCGATATCGTCGCGACAATCGCCGACGCGTCGGAGCGGGATCTGCTGGATCGCCGCCGCGTGTCCCTCTGGATCGAGATTCGCCCAATCGATCATGCCGGGCGAGTTCGCGAACGGGCAGACGATGTTGACGCGGATGCTCTCGGGTCCCCATTCGCGTGACGCCGTTCGAGAGAGGCCGCGGATGCCCTCCTTCGCCGCCGCGTACGCGCCCTGCGCTTCGTTGCCGATCGTTCCCGAGCCGCTCGCGAAGTTGATGATCGCGCCGCGACCCCGTTCGATGAAATGGGGATGGGCGATCTGCATGCAGTAGAACGTCGCCCACAGATTTGTTTCGAGGACACGGCCAAACGTCGCATCGTCAAACTCCATCAAGCGCAACCCCGGCGTCGGCGTCCAGGCCGCATTGTTCACCAGGATGTCGAGGCCACCGAAAGCCGTCACCGTCCCTTCGATCGCCGAGGCGCAATCCGCACGACTCGCCACGTCCCCTTCGAAGGCGACCGCTTCTCCGCCCTCCTTCTCGACGAGCGCTGCGGTTTCCCTCGCGGCATCGCCCGCGATATCGACGAGGCCGATCTGCGCGCCCTCCGCTGCCATCGCCAGCGCGATCCCGCGCCCGACGCCTCGGCCAGCCCCGGTCACGAATGCGATGCGCCCCTCAAGCTTTCCCATCCACGAACTCCTTGCTCCGCCCGGGTTCAAACTGACGCATGGGCCCACTCCGAGTCTAAACAGATCCCGAGTCGAGCGCCCGATCCCAAAGTCTTCCCCTAAACTGGCGCGACCGCATCCGAGGAGACCCGCAGCAGCCCATGGCGACATCGACCGAATCGTTCCCTCCGAGTCAGTCCAAGCAATTCGCGAGCACGGGCTTGTCCCGACTGATGATCGGACTCCTCGCGATCGCGCTTCTCCCCAGCTGCGCACTCATGAACGCATCGGATCCGAGTACCCCTTCGATCGCGAGTGAGCGCTCCTCGCCGTTTCTCGCAAACACGCGCCAGCTGACCTTCGCCGGGCGTCGAACGGGCGAGGGCTACTTCAGCGCGAGCGGACGCGACATCGTCTTCCAGAGCGAGCGAGAGCCGGGCAACCCCTTCTATCAGATCTACCGAATGGACCTCGAGAGCGGCTATAGCAAGCGCGTTTCGAACGGCGTCGGCAAAACCACCTGCGGCTGGATTCATCCCGACGGAACTCGCGTCCTCTACGCCTCGACCCATCTGGACCCCGATGCCATCGCCAAACAGGCACAGGAGCTCGAGGATCGAGAGGCCGGCACAACGAAGCGTTATGCCTGGGACTACGATCCCCATTACGACCTCTTCGTGGCGGAGGCCGACGGATCGACCCTGCAGCTCACGGACGCCCATGGCTATGACGCCGAAGCCTCCTTCTCGCCGAATGGGCGCTATGTCGCCTTCTCTTCGAACCGACACGCCTACGCTGCCCCCCTCGGCCCGGCGGAGCGCGAGCGACTCGCGGACAATCCCCAGCACTTCATCGATCTCTATCTGCTCGACACCCAGACCGGCGAGACCCATCGCCTAACGGAACATCCGGGCTATGACGGTGGCCCCTTCTTCAGTCCGGATGGCACGCGCATCGTCTGGCGACGCTTCTCGGAGGACGGCGCCCGCGCGGAGATCCATTCGATTCGCATCGACGGAGAAGACGAACGCATCCTCACGCGTCTTGGCGTGATGTCCTGGGCCCCCTACTACCACCCCTCCGGCGACTATCTCGTCTTCAACACGAACGTCCATGGCTACGCCAACTTCGAGCTCTACATGGTCGATGCCGAGGGGCTTCGCGATCCGGTTCGCGTGACTCATGCGGAGGGCTTCGATGCACTGGGCGTATTCTCACCGCGGGGGGACGAGCTCTTGTGGACGAGCACCCGCACGTCCAATGGAAAGAGCCAGCTCTTTCTCGCGGATTGGGATGACATCGGCGCCCGACGTGCGCTCGACCTTGCCCCGTCGACCTCGGAGTCGCTCCCGGTCGCGTCGACGGATCCCGACATCACCCGTGCCGACCTACTTCATCACGTCGTCGCACTGACGAATCCGATGACCGAGGGACGTGCCACCGGAACTCGCGGCGAATCGATTGCGGGAAAGTACATCGCCCGCGCCTTCGAAGCCGCAGGCCTCGTCCCCGCCGGCGACAACGATGAATGGCAGCATGACTTCACCTTCACCGCTGGAATTTCCCTCGGCGAGAACAACGCGCTCAATGCGCAGACGGGTGACGATTCGGCCGCGTTGATCGCGGGCGAGCTCGATACCGACTGGCGCCCCCTCGCCTTCTCTCGCTCGGGGTCGTTCGAAGCCGCGGACGTGGTCTTCGGCGGCTACGGCGTCGTTGCTCCGGCCTCAGAAGATTTGGCAGCGATCGACGAATACGGCGACCTCGATGTGGCCGAAAAATGGCTACTCATCTTTCGCGACTTGCCCCAGGACCTACCGGAGGCGCAGCGCACTCGTTTGCGGCGTTATGCGGGCCTGCGTTTCAAGGCGATGATCGCTCGGGATCGAGGGGCGCGCGGGGTCCTCTTCGTGAGTGGACCGGAAAGCGGTTTTCGGGCCCCCCTCGTTCCACTTCGCTTCGATGCCTCCCTCTCGGGAACGAGCATCGCCGCGCTCTCGCTCAGCGACGCGTTTGCAAATGAGCTACTCGCGGCGGAGGACACGACGGTTGATGCGCTTCAGGCGGATGCCAACCGCGCCCTCATATCCGAAGCCTCGGTTGCGCGGGCATTCGAACGCCTCAACCTCACGGCCGAGATCGACCTCGAAACGGAGAAGAGGATCGGGCATAACATCATCGGGCGTTTACAGGTCGGTCCGACCCCCAGCAAGCAGACCATCGTGCTGGGCGCGCATTACGACCATCTCGGTCGGGGCGTTGGCTCAAGCTCTCTCGCGGATGCGAGCGAATCGGGGGCGATCCATGGCGGGGCCGATGACAACGCTTCGGGAACCGCCGTCGTCCTGGAACTCGCCGAGGCCCTCGCGTCTCTTTCGCGGGATGGACTCGACCTCGGGCCGCGCGATTTCATTTTCGCCGCCTGGTCTGGCGAGGAACTCGGCCTGCTCGGCTCGAATGCCTGGGTCGACGAGACGGTCAATCCGCACGATCCCGACGTGGGCCCCGTCGCTTATCTCAACTTCGATATGGTCGGCCGCCTCCGGGAACACTTGATCGTTCAGGGAATGGGCTCAAGTGACGACTGGACGAAATTCCTCGAACCCGCCGCAGTCCCTCTCGGCCTGTCGATCCAGCCCCAGCAAGACAGCTATATCCCGAGCGACGCGACGAGCTTCTACACGCAGGGTGTGCCGGTTCTGGCGGCATTCACCGGCGTTCATCCGGAATACCACACGCCCCGAGATACAGCCGAGCTGCTCAACCTCGACGGCATGGTCGGCGTGGGTCATCTCTTCCTGCGCGTCGCCGCCGCAATCGCGCGTGCTCCCGAGCCGCCGATCTATCGAGCCCAGGAGGCCCCCGCCGCCGGACAGGGACGAACGGGCTTCCGCGTGTTTCTCGGGACGATTCCGGATTACGCGAATACCGACGTCGTGGGCGTGTTGCTCTCCGGTGTCGCGCCGAACGGACCCGCCCTTCGTGGCGGACTCCAGCGCGGGGATATCATCATCTCTGTCGATGAGCGAAAGATCGAGAACCTCTACGACTACACCTATGCGCTCGAAGCGATGCGCGTCGATGAGCCGGTCACAATCGGCATTCTGCGGAACGGAGAACGCCTCGATCTAGAGGTGGTCCCGGCCTCCCGAGATTGACTAGGCTACGCCGGTGCACAGCGAAATCTCAGATCGCTTTCGCGCTCTCGCAGCGCGCCCCGAAAGCCAGACCGGCCTTGCGGAAGGCGCGCTCATTCTGGCGAACGAAGTCCGGCCGGAGATGAACATCGAGGCGGGTCTCTCCCTCCTCAACGAACTCACGGAACGGGTTAGCCCCCTCGTCGAAGCGGCTGAGACGCCGAGTGCTGCCGTGAGCAAGCTCAATCATGCGCTCTTTGAGCTCGAGCAATTCCGCGGGAACCAAGAACGCTACGACGATCCGCGAAACAGCTTTCTCGACGAAGTCCTATCGACACGCCGGGGCCTTCCGATCACGCTGTCGGTCCTCTACGTCGAGATTGCCCGTCGGCTCGGGCAGGTCGCCTATGGCGTCGGTTTCCCCGGCCACTTTCTCGCCAAGGTCGTCGACCTCGATGACCTCCCCGAGCAGGAGATGATCGTCGATCCCTTTTTCGGGCGCGTGCTCTCCCTCGACGATTGCGCGGATCGCGTGCGTGCCGCGGCCGGAGACGACGTGGAGCTCGATGTCGCATGGTTACAGCCGGTGACCGCGAACGACATCTACACCCGGATGCTCAACAACCTAAAGCTGCTCTACTTAAGGCAGGGCGATGGATTGGGCGCGCTCGGCTGCTTCGACCGAATCGTAATCCTCGCGCCGCACGCCGCCTTTGAGTTCCGAGATCGCGGGATGCTGCTCGAACGCATGGATTGCGTGCATGCAGCGATCGACGACTACGGTCGCTTCCTGGAACTCGCGCCGAACCACGAGTCCTCCCGTCAGATTCGACTGCGACGCGATGCGCTGTCGCAGCGAAAACCCGCGCTCAACTAACGGCAAATCGCGCCCGGCCTAACGAGAGCGCACGACGTGCTCAGCCGACGAGTGCGGCGACGTCGTCGACGAGACGACCGACTTCGGGATCCAGGTTGCTGTAGCGGATCGAGAAGGACGAACCGTCGACGCGAACCACTTCACCGGAGAGTTCGAAAGGACAAACCGGCTGAATAAAGATATAGAGCCGCACCTTGGTCCCGATCTCGGGACACTCGTTCGACGTGTCGAGATACGCCCCGGAGCGCGAGATATTGACGAGCGTGCCGGCGCCTTCCGTTTCCCCCGCAGAACAGAGGACATCGAATTTCGTGCGAAAGCGCGGATGGTTGCGGCGATCCAAGTCAGTCTCCCGGCCATATCGGCCTGAAGTCCCGAATCGGCTCGCCGCACGAAGGGCTTGAGCAAGCGGCCTGCGCGGGGCCCCGCTCAGTCGATTGCGATCCAGGTCTTTTCTTTGGAAGAACGCCTGATTGCATCGAGAACTGCCTGTACCGCCACCCCATCCGCGAAGGTCGGCGGACGCGGATCCTCGGGAATGGGATTGCCCTGGATCCGATTGCGAAACGCCTCGTAAAGGCGTGTGTAGGGCGAGAGATCCATCCCCATCGAGTGCAGCATGTCGTACCCCGTCGTCAGCAGCTCTGCCGGCGGTGGTTCCGGAGCTCCATTGACCAGGTCGTCGGGGGTCTCGAGGCGCCGCTCTCCCGTCGCATCTGCAACACCGACCGAATCGCCTTCGATCCAAAGCGTTCCCTTCGATCCGACGAAGCGACTGCATGCCGCGAAAGGGCCGCGTGCGGCGGCGGAACTCTGCAGCATGCCTTCGAGTCCCGACTCGGTTCGGAAATGAACGGTGTACGTGTCTTCCGCGGTCCACGGTAGGGACTCACTTCGCTCGGCGACGCCTTGCAGCGATGCACTCACGCCGGTGAACTCGCCCGCGCTCACGCGAATCTGATCGATGATGTGGGAGCAGTAGGCGCCGAGCCATCCGCCGCCCTCTTCTTCCCGTCGCCACCATTCCGGCACGCCCACTTCCGCGTCGGCCAGTGCGGGCATATGAAAGAGGAAGGTCGCGAGCCGCGGCTCTCCGATGACTCCTTCGGCGATCGCGCGCGCGGCGACGGCCTGCCCGGTCGCCCAGCGAAACTCACAACCGAGTTGGTGGACGACGCCCGCGGCCTCTGCCGCTTCGAGCATCTCGCGCCCCTCCGCCGCGTTCCGCGCAAAAGGCTTCTCGCAGACGACGTGCTTTCCGGCGGCGATCGCGTCGAGCACGATCGACTTATGAGAGTGCGGCGGCGTTGAAACCGCGACCGCGTCGACCCCGGGCAAGGCGAGCGCTTCCTCCAGAGAATCGAGACCTGCCGGCACACCCATCAGTTCGGCGCGTTTGCGGGCCTTCTCGCCATCGCGACCCACGATCGCCTTCACGTCGAAGCCCGCTTTGCGCATAGCGCGCAGGTGCGTCAAAACGCCAAAACCCGTCCCAACAACGACGGCGCCCAGGTTCTCGGATCCACTCATCGAATACTCTCCCAATCCCCGCGCAGATTAAGCGCGCTAGGTGGGAGGGACGCTAGCGAGGATTGGGCGGACTGCAGGGAGAAATTGGAGGGCGCTCAGCGGCGGCGGCTCAGTCCTGCGAGCCCGAGTCCGAGCAGGAGCGTGGTTCCCGGCTCCGGCACGACCGTGGTCAGCGAGTCGGCCATCACAATCGAGCGACCGGCTTTGATCTTGAGCGAACGCAGTTCGGTGTTCGAGACATCGAGATAGATGTCGCCGTTGCGCGAGATCGACCATCCAAGCCGAAACGTCCCAACCTTGTCGCCGACCGTTGCGAATTCGTCGGGGTCGTACGCAGTTAAGGCGGCGGTCACTCGGCCGCCTTCAAGCCGAATGTCACCCCGCCCGACGCGAAGATCGTCCCCATCAAGAACCGAGACACCGAGATGGCTGATCGTGCGAATGCATGCGCAGATGTCGACACTCGGGGGCAAGGTCGGTGGGGCGAGCGGACCAAAGATTGGGAAATTGAGATCGATCGAATCCTTGTCGTTCCTCGGATTCGTGTGAAGGATGATCTCGTCAGCGGCGAAGATTGAGTTGCCGAGGGCCGTGATGTCGCGTCCGGCCTCGAGATAGATGCCTTCCGCTGCGCGGACGGGCCCAACGAGAAATACGCTGCCGGTCGTCTCGACCTTGATGTCGAGACCGCCTCGCGTGACCTGAGCCCCGTACTCGAAGTCGAAGGCGTCTTCGTAAGGCGGCGGAGTGGGTGGGAGCGAGGCGCAGTCT
>Ga0316209_1001002_pt1 | contig 35223 bp, 20 predicted proteins | sample 6monopyrite_MG_FD_204945 | JGI IMG/M metagenome (GOLD analysis project Ga0316209, IMG submission 204945) | Microbial mat bacterial communities from mineral coupon in-situ incubated in ocean water Damariscotta River, Maine, United States -... | ecosystem: Environmental > Aquatic > Marine >...
CTTTGAGGTGAAGCGTGTTGTCGAGGAGCCGTGTGCGTAAATAGCGCAAGCACGGTTCTGAGAGGGGCTTGGTGTCAACAATTATCGGATTATTTTCTGATAACTTGGAGTGCCGGTCTACTCGACCACTTTGATACGTTCGGTGGTTCGAGCTTGTGGGTTATAGCAGATATAGTGAGTGTCACTAATATCGACCAAACTAATAAGGAAAATTTTGCCTCCGATTCATCTAATTTTAATTACAATTTTTCGGATTGTATTCGCGAGCGCGGCCAATGCTTTGGAACTGAATCCTGACGTGGCGAAACTTTTGGATAATCGAGGCAAAAGAACTGAAGAACAAATAATGAACGCTATCAATAAGCTAGACTCTATGGAGAGGACATATGTCTTGCAACAAGGAGTTCTGTTATTCGCTTCGAATCAAAAAGATTTTCAGCGCAATTGGCTACTTATTGGAGTTTTTGGCTTGTACGCATGTTCAGAAAAAGAAATATTGGAAGCAACTAATCCGTTTGTTGATAGCACCGATGTGCGTCTTAGAAAATATATCAATAATTTACGAACAAAAGAAGAGTTAGAAGATGTAATGACCGAATCTAAGAAGGTACAAAAGGAATTTGAAGCTCGCATTGTGAAGTCTGATTTAGCCGACAAGTTCCAAGGACGGTTAATTCGCTGTGATAACGAGTTATAGGTAAATATGAAATATTTGGTATTGGTAATTGGCTTAATTTGTCTAAACGTCGAAGCATGCTACAAACCAAAGAATGGTTTCGGCATGAATAAAGATACACTTATTAATTCGGCAAAGGAAATCGTCATTGTTGAGCTTATTAATGTAGCGAAACAAGGTGTTGGGTTTGAATATACGTTTAAAACTATTTCAATTATCAAAGGTGTTTCGGAACATAAAATAAAATTCTATAGTAATTTTCCTCCAGTAACGAAAACGGAAGACTTTAATGGACACACAGATAATAGGTTTTGGAAAACGGATGTTGGACGATCTTGGTTTCCACAAGGTGCTTGTGGGCCTGTACATTATTTTAGTTTCGGTGAACAATACTTATTATTTCCGGGTTTATTCGGGGCCTCAGCATCTGGGGAAAACGTTTCATCCAAATACGATAGGTGGCTATCCTATGTTAAGAAAAGCCTATAGTTTTTAATTCGTATTTTTCAGAGCTAATCTAAATTTAGAAGGGTATCCATTCGGACTATGGAGTGTGCCAAATCGCACAAAATAGATACTCAAAAGGTGACCGAAAGTGCGTCACCATTCTTTGTTGGGTGAAAGCCGCTTTTATAATTATGACGAATAAAAGTGGCAATGTTTTTTAATTTTGGGTTTTAAAGAACTAACTTAATCGGGTTACTACCCCAGCATCTAACAATTTTATCATTTGCTGCACAAGTTTCACCAAAGTCGGCACCCAGTTTTAAAATTTGTCCAAGATCGCTCGGGATATCCGATTCCCCATCCTCATTTCTACCCCAACAACGAGCGCCCACATCGTCGACTATGCAAGTATGTCCGCCTCCAACGGCTAACATATTAATATTCGAAATGTCGTTCGGTATTGTGGTTATTTGGCCGTAAGGGTCAGCTCCCCAACAACTTAGACCACCATTAGTCGGATTGTCGGTTAGCGCGCATGCATGAGCAAAAACAACTTGAATATCTCGGACATTCGGTAGGTTATTTGCACCACTAGGTATTTGTTGAACATCAGTATTATCGCCGGCACATTCGAGAAAATCGTCACTACTCCAACACGCACTGGAAATACCAGAAGCGATAACTTGGGCGTCAGCTGCTTGTTGCGATATTTGAGTCAAGCTACTTGGGATATTTCCCCAACATTGCAAGCCGGAATCATCTTTTAGGCAGTTCGATTGATTAAATACGGCCAAATTAGTGACAGTACCAAAAGTACTCGGGACCGTCAGTGAGCCTAATTGATCAATCCCCCAACATTGCACTGAGCCATTGTCCAAAGAACACGCATGGAAAATACCTAATGATATTTTGTTATTAGAAGACAGATTGCTTGGTAAGTCTTTGTCTATTTCGGGTGAATTCCCGAAACAGCGAGAACGGTTATCGCCTACTAAACAAACATCAAAAATACCAAGTTCGAGTTGATTTATTTGACCTAGTTCACCGGCGCTAATTGTTTGACCAAATGTATTTTCCCCCCAACAGCGAGGGCCCGTTTTGCTATTGGCGCAAATGTGATTGAAAGCGGAGGAGACTTCAGTTATATCAGCCAATCCTGGAGGTAAATCGAGTTGACCAGAAAAGTTTTCTCCCCAACATTGAACATCCGTTTTAGTTAATGCGCAAGTGTGTACATTTCCAGCTGTGATCTGTTGGACATCCGTTAAATCTAAAGGAATATTGCGTTGACCACTGCTGGCGTCGCCCCAGCAAGTGACACCAACGTCATCTAAGGCGCAAACATGACGAAGCCCGAGTGCTAGTTGTGAAACGCTTGCCAAACCGGCTGGTACTTCAATTTGTTTACTGCTGTTACTTCCCCAACATTGGACACCGTTATCGTCTACCACACAAGTTACTCGACCATTAGCCGCCAGCAAACGAACATTACTTAAACCGGTCGGAACATCGGTTTCGCCTTTTTCGTTATCTCCCCAACACTGCACGCCATTTTCGTCCAGCGCACAACTATGAAAAGCGCCCAAAGCGATTTGAGAAACAATTCCTAAACTTGAAGGAACATCAATTTGACCAGTAACAATGGATTGTAAGTTATCGTTATTTCTTCCCCAACATTTCACAACGCCTCGGTCATCCAATGCGCAAGCGTGATCAAACCCCGCCTCTATTGTAACCACATCAACAAAGTCGGTCGGTGGATCGACTTGACCGAAATTATTTCGTCCCCAGCATACCGGCAGTGTATTTTGAATCGTACAAGAAAAACTTGCACCGGCTGCGATTTTTCCGGAGGTGAAAACCGGTTCAGTTTGTATTGGCGGTGCTTGCACCGGCGGTGTGTTTGTGGAGCCAGAGCCACATCCTAATAATAGAACCAGTATGATCGGCACGCCAAAGCCGTTTAGAATATTTATTGCCATGATACTTTCTCCCTGGATTGTTGTTACTTGTGCCTACTTTGAATTAATTTTTTTCTAAATAGAATCATCATTGCTAGCCATTGCCATGCGAAGCTCCCTCCGCCTTTCTTCTCGGCAACATTGGGATCGCGCCCTGCTAGGTATTCTTCCAAATTGCTTAATCCGTCGTTATCGTTATCTTTTTGCGCGTCGCTCGCATCTAATGGATTGAGACCATTTAAGTTTTCGAAAGTATCGGGTATGCCGTCGTTGTCATCGTCTAAGTCTGCATTGTTGCCGATACCGTCGTTATCGGTATCGACTGATTCGTTGGGATCTAATGGAAAAGCATCATTGGCATCGACAACATTATCATCGTCGGAATCTAATTGATTAAGGTCAGTTGTTCCGTAGTTGAAAGCACCATTTAGGGTATTAATAAAGCTGCTGCCCAAATTGTTGTCCAGCTGTATCCGTATTGATGCTACTTTAGGAAGCTTGGTGGGCAGTTCAAAATCGGCGGTAATAATATTTTGGCTTTCTACCGCAGAGAGTTCGTTCCAATCACCATTATCCAGTTGCCATTCGATTTTATAATTGCTTAATGAACTGACATTGCTGTCTGCTAGCTGAATTAGTAGTTTTCCAGAGTCGCCAGTAACTTGTGTGGTTGGTAGCGCGTTGCTAGTAATCTGCACTCTTTCTAAAGAGAGAGGACTTTCGCCTCTCGAATTATCGAGGTTTGATTCTGCAGTTGATTGATAAAGATTGCCGTCTAACCAGTTATCGTAACTTACCTTAAATGAGAGAAGGGTGCAGTCCCGAGAGCTTTCGACTAGATAAATTTGTCCCAAGGGATCAAATAAGTCTTGTAGATTACCTTGGTTAATTTCAACGCCATCGCAGTCGAGAGTAAAAGGCATCATTTGTTTAACGCCGTTTTTCCAACTATCCTGCACTGGTTCGACTGGGATCAAAGCGCCATTCAGACCTTCAGTTCTAGCGCTAATAACGCGTAGTGCTGCGTCATCATCTTGAAAAACGACTTGTGCTGTCGCCGCCCAAAACAGACTACTGTCGGCGTAGGTTATTGCCGCTTCGTTTAAAACAGGCAGGGTAATTAAGTCGCCATTATCAGCAACGTCATATTCAAACTTAATCATACCGCTGTCAGAAAACGAAAATGGTTGAGAATTGATTTCGAAATCACTATTAGAATTACTAATGGATAGTTGATAACCCTGATCAAAATTTCCATCAGACAAAAAACCTGAATCGGTTGGACTATAGAAACTAATTTTCTCGAAGTTCGAGACGGGAATTTGAGTAAGTGTGGTATCCGCGAAAGTATGACCAAGTTGTAGGAGTTCTGCAACGTTCCATCGGCGTAATAATAATTGGGAAACTATTTTTCCATTTAGGTTGGTTAAAAACTGGCTACTCAAGTTCTCTCTCAAATCTATATCGAGTAAATGGTCTTCAGCCTGAATATTCCAGCTATCGGAAAAAGTAACAATATCAATGTCACTCTCTATTTGGCGAACTAGATAACCATTACTACTTAGAGTTATGGTACCAGCTACGCTATTGAGAGCCACGTTTTTTATCCCGCTGAAATTAATTGTTAAATTAGAGTTGGCCAATAAAATATTGTAATCAGTTTTTAGATCAAGAACGTTCGAATCGGCAAGTGAAATTACATTTCCACTGGTATCTGTGGCCGAATTTAAACCGTAAAGATAGACTGCTTGATCTGAAGATAAATTAATTAAGGCACTATCGTTGTTAGATAAGTTAATGTTTTCTTGAATAAGTAAAGGACGGGCATTGATACTTTGTCGCACAACATCATCCGTAAGAAGAGATAACAAGGTGTAATTTCCCGGTTTGACCGGAACAGGTGTACCCAAACTTTGAACAGGATAATTAAACCGCCAACTACCATCATCGGAAACATAATGACTAAATGATAAAGGAGAATCAGAAGCGACTGTTAATAGATGCGATTTATGAAAAATAATGGGTAATTGCCATGACTCACTTCCGTCGTTAATTCTAATAGCAATTTCGTAATTTGACGGCCAGTTAGGTGAAACGATTAATTGATGGTCGCACTGTCTCCAGGATTTATGGTTATATTATTAGAGCTTATAAAACTTAATTGCACTCCTAGCACCGACAACGCATCAGTAGAAAGTTGAAACGATTTTGTTTCACTAGAAAGGTTTTGCAGAGTAAAGCTAGAATTAGTTTGCCAGTTTTGTGTTAAGCGGTCGACCTCTCCTAAATTGATCAACGGAGGAGAAATAATAACTTGTTTTATGATCGCCGCATAAATATCCAGAAATCCGGCACCATCTCGATAAATATTGCCCGGCAAATTTTGTTGGGAGCTGATTAATAATTCTTTTATTTGTTTACTTGAAAGTTGTGGATAGCGTTGAATTAATAGAGCAGCAGCGCCAGCGACATGAGGTGATGACATACTGGTTCCACTCAAAGGGCCATAGCCTCCATTTAACAGCGTTGAATTGATATCGACACCAGGAGCGTTGATTTCGGGCTTTATGATATTGAGGCCAACCACTGGTCCGCCGGAACTAAATGAAGCAATGGTTTTATTATTGTCCGTCGCACCCACGGTAATAATGCTAGCGGCGGAAGCGGGAGCGCCGAGGCTGAATAAGTTGCTATCGTTGCCAGCCGACACCACCACCACAATTCCCGCTTGCATCGCTGCATCCGATGCCAAACTCAGCACCGAATTCTCATCGCCGGGCCCACCCAAACTCATGTTAATCACGTCTGCTCCGTCATCGGTCAATGGATCACCATCGGGATCGGCTGCTAATTCCAAGGCTGCAATAATATCGGCATCAAAAGCATCTCCATTACTTGCAAAAACTTTGTAGGCCAAAATGCTTGCTTCTGGAGCGACTCCAACCACTTGACCGTTTGCCGCGACAATTCCGGCTACATGAGTACCGTGAAAAATATCATCCATCGGATCTGCATCGTTGTTGGCAAAATCCCATCCACCAACCACTTTAAACCCCGGTCCAAAACCACCACCGAGGTCAGGATGCATGTAATCGACACCGGTATCAATGACAGCGACACGGATGCCTTGACCTTTTAAAAAAACGCCATTGGAATCCTTTGTAGCCCAGCTTTCTGGCGCGCGCACAAGGGGGACAGAACTGGCAAGATGGATTTTAATTGTTTGCTGAAGCTGTACGCTTTTGACTTCTTTAAATTGACGAATATCTTCGATTTTATCGGCGCTTACTTTGACGGCGATGGTGTTAGTTAGCAAATTAAATCTGCGGACTAATTTAAAGGGAATATTCATTGTTGAAAATTGACTTAGCAATTTATCTTGCTGAAAAATAAGGACTTCTTTTTCTTTATCGAAACTTTTCTTAAGCGCCATTAACTTTTTTGTCTGACTTAAATTTTTATTTAATAAACTATTTTTGGAAAGTGTTCTTAATTCTTTAAACGATTCCGTCAAAGGAGGCGTATTAAGAGAAACTAATAATGTCACTTTTCCGCTAGGATTGTTGCTCTGAACGTTTAGCGAATGTCTATCAACATCTGAATTTGGTATTGAAAAGACATTAAAGGATGAAAAAAACGTAATAAAAAATGCAAGTTTCGACCATGTTGGAAGAGCCTTGAAGGTTCCAAATAGTTGTGGCGACAACATAATTTTAAGTCCTTTATATTTTAATTATTAGATCAAATTTTTTTCTAAAACAGTGAGTACGAAAAGCCTAGTACGACAAAGTTAGTACGAAATACATCGTATTTGTGATAAAAGAATAACGCATAATAAGTAAATGTCAAAAGATAATAAAAATGCGTTGTTTTGGAATGAATAAAAACCAGCAAATAGAGGCTTTTAAATAGCTTTATACAAAGCAATCGAAACAAAATTTGAGTGATAAAAGAATTTACGACTGTTTGAAGCTGGGGAATAATAGAGCCTTTAGACATTACAGTTTCAAAAAATCGCAAAAAGAGATTATTGAGCTGTCTTTTAGGGGGGTTGCTATATGTTTAAAGTTAAAGTAGAAGAATAATGTTGCATTGCAACTTGATTCCTTAAGGTAAATGCGAATAATCATTCGAAATAGAGTAAGTATATAAATCCTTATCAAGCGGATTGGCATACGAAATAAGAATTTTTGCCGCCGAACTCACCAATACTTTCGAACAATAACAGTGCCTAGAGGAGAAAGTTCGAGAAAGTTCGAGAAAATTTGATGGTTGAACAACTATCAATAAGAGTCGCCAAGAAGCATTCAGGTAAAAACATCGACTGATTATTTAATTAGTATTTGTATAGTAATAGGCTAGCCTCTCATTAAATACCGTTTGTAATTAACCCATAGAAAAAAGAAACTAGCGCCTTATCTGTATGATATTTGCTATGATTGTTGTTAGAAAAGAAACTGTTACTCTAGGCTTGCTAACAAACCGACAAAAGATTTATAACAATGATAAAAACCAGTGCTAATTTTTTCAGCCGTATCATGCAGCGATGGCTTCCCGATGCTTTTTTAATCGCTATTATTTTGACCGTGATTGTCTTTATCGCCGGGCTTGTTTTTCAACAACAATCCGTTCAGCAAATGTCGCAACATTGGGGAAGTGGCTTTTGGAAATTGCTCACTTTTTCAATGCAAATGGTTTTAGTGTTGGTGCTCGGCAGTGTGCTTGCGATGAGTGGTCCGGTGAAGCAATTATTGAAATCGACGGCGAAATTAGCGAAGTTGCCGGTTCAGGCAATTGTTTTAGTGACTTTGGTTTCGATGTTAGCCTCTTGGATCAATTGGGGCTTTGGATTGGTAGTTGGCGCATTGTTAGCCCGTGAAGTTGCGGCAATTGTTAAACATATTCATTTTCCTTTGCTAATTGCCGCGGCGTATAGCGGCATGTTAATTTGGCATAGTGGCCTGTCCGGTTCAATCCCTTTAAAAATTGCTTCGCCGAGCGATGATGCTTTGGCCGCGTTACTAAACGGAGAAATAATAGGATTGTCTGAAACGATTTTTGCGTGGCAAAACTTAGTCATTATTTTTGCGTTAGTGGTATCGTTACCGGTCATCAATTTTTTAATGTTGCCCAGCCAAGACCAAAGACTAGGCTACACGGCTTCAAAAACAACAACTAAGCCAGTTGAAATAAAAACACTAAGCCCCGCTGAAAAACTTGAACATTTCCCTCTGATAAATTGGGCCTTAGTGATCATTGGAGGTATCTATTTATTTGGTCATTTTTCTTCGGGCAAGGGAATAAGTTTAAATATCATTAATATGGGATTACTTTTGGCTGGTTTGATTTTACATTCCAACCCGCATAATTATCTAAAAGCGATGCGTGAGGCGGTGGGTACGTGTAGCGGTATAATTATTCAATTTCCCATTTATGCCGGCATTATGGGCATGATGGTCGATTCTGGACTCGCCGCGGCAATGTCTGAATGGTTTGTAGAAATTTCCAACAAGGAAACCTTTCCGGTTTTTACTTTTTTAAGTGCCGGTTTGGTGAATTTTTTCGTGCCTTCCGGCGGCGGTCAGTGGGCGGTTCAAGCGCCGATTGTTATCCCTGCCGCTACACAGCTCGGAGTGCCGTTAAATCAGGCGGCTATGGCGGTTGCATGGGGAGATGCTTGGACTAATATGATCCAGCCTTTTTGGGCGCTGCCGTTGCTCGCCATTGCCGGACTTAACTTACGGCAAATTATGGGCTACTGCACGGTGATGCTTATTTGGTCGGGTATTTTAATTACCAGTTTGATCTATTTTTTGTACTAACTGAAAGTCTTGCGATTGTTCAGTCCGTAACTTTTAACTTTTCTCGAATTTTGGTAATAGATTAGCTGTGACCAAATCCTCACTGCCCTTGGGCAGAACCAGTGCTTGGCTCGATTTTTCTGGGTGAACGACAAATTCTAATCCTTGTTTATAACATTCACTAGCTAATTCAACATCGTCTAACTGCTGTAAGGTTTTTGCCATCATAAAAAAGCATTCGGCACTTGGTTCGACTCGAAGACTTCGCTCGAAATAGAATCTAGCTTTTCCCCAAAGCGAAATATTATAAGCAATTTTTCCAAGGGCCAAATAAATACTATTCGGCGCTTGTTGATGGTTGTTAAACCAAGATTCTAAAAAACTAAATTGTTTGCTGCCAAGGGTGCTCTTTACTTCGCCAAAGATTTGAAGGACTTCCCTGGTCGGGTCTTTTTTAATCAAAGGTTTTAGAATTTTTTCGGCTTCATCCATTTGTTCGAATTCGATCAGCCTTTTGGCGTAACATAAAATATTTTCAGTCTTTTTGCGGCTGCTGGAAGGCAGGTTAATCCAAGCATCATTTAGCGATTCTAACTGGCCTTTATCAGATTCATTTTCTAGAATATTAGCGACGCTTTCAAATTCCAATTGTTCCAATCTGATGGGGTCAAATACATTTTGTTTAGTCAGCGCAGGTAGTAAATTGATAATGGCATTGCAGTCCTGCAGTTTTTGATAGGTCATGCAAAGTAGTTTTAAAATAAACGGGTGGTTGGCGTGTTTGACTTTTAAATCGTTTAAAGTTGCCAAGGCTTGCTCAAATTGCTGATTGTCTAGTTGCAGCTGTGCCTGAGTTAAACCAATAGCGACTTTGGCATCAGGCTCGGCTTTATGAGCTAAGCGCAAATAACTATCTCGCCGGTCCTCGGCATTTTGGTGTTGTGCGGATTGGGCGGCAATTAAATAATTAATCAGTTTGGTATCTGAATTTTTAGCGGCGTTGATCATAGTCGCTTCCGATTGTTTCCAGCGGCCTTCAACAAAAGCCAACATGCCTTTTATGGTTTGCTTTCTGGCTTTTCGCCAATGTCTGCCACCTTGCCAACCTTTAACTTTAACAGCGCCAGAAACCAATGAGCGGATAAAAACGCCAATCAAAAATAATATAGAAAGCAATAATAATAAAATGGCAACAGCAACCCATAGGCGCATTTCATAACTGGTTTTTTCATAAGCAATAATTACGAAACCGGGTAAGTTTTTGATCCAAGAACCACCAACTGCGCCGATTACAATGGCGATTAATAGAGGGAGCTTCCACTTCATGGATTATTCTCCTCGCCGTTTTCGACCGGTTGCTTGTCTGAAGAATTATTTTCGATGCTGCTATCTTCAATCATGCCTTCTTTATTCGAGCTACTTTCTAAGGCTTTTTTCTTATTGGTATCGACTTCGATCGGATTAGATTCAATGAATTCATGCGAGTCGATAGCTTGGTTAGACAGCGAACTTTCTAGCCAGCGATAAAGTTGTTGCTGGCTCACGTGATCTAAGGCTGTCTTTGCATTAAGTTTATTGGGGTAATGAACTTCGACCGGCTTGGTTTTTAACTGCTTCAGTTGAGCCGTCACTTGCGTCGCTTTGTCATCATGTTTAAAAAACTGATCGATCCAATGAGTCGCGTTGTCGATATTCAGTCGATACAATCTTTCATTGCCTTGTAATAAAGCGATCTGCGCTTGTTGAATGGCAAGCTGAACATTGCTATTGAGATTGCCTCTTTGTTCTGGTGTCATCAATGGTTTTACGGGCTCGCTGTGATCTCTGACGGTGACAAAATCCCGCAGAAAATCTTGATAAATTTTTTCTAAATCAAATCCTTCCTCAGTGACTTCCGGGTCGGGAATAGACTGTTCAAGCGGTTGGAATTCTAACGCTAATAATTCGAGGCTGGCAATTTGATGACTAATTGCGTCGAGCGCTAGCGACATGCCGGTGGTATCGGGTTGCAAAATTAAATTGAGGTCGGAAAGATCTTGGGCAATGCCTTCACGAATTGGCAATAAACTATTGTCGGCGATTTCAATAATGCGACTATCAGCGGTTTTTAATAGCTGGATAGCGGTCAGTTTGTCTTTTTGTAGCGTCAACTGAAGTTGCGCTAGTTTGATCAAATAAGCCGCCTCTGCCAACATCCAATCTTGCTTTTGTCGGCCGGAAAAAGCCTTAATTTTCTCTTGAGTAGAAAATAGAGAATCGGTTAGCTGCTGATTTTTTGTTGCTAGTTGAGAAAGTTGCAATTGAGATTGATTGGCTGCTTGTACGGAGGCATCAGCGGACCGCTTTGCTTGCTCGATAGTCGCCGATTGTTGACTGATTTGATTTTTCACATCGGTTTGTAAATTAGCCCAGTTTTGATTAAATAAATGTTGCTGGTATAAGGTCCAACCCGAGGCGAGTAATGCGAGCAAAACTAACAAGCTGATGAGTACTGGCGCCAGCCAAGTATTCTTGGTTTTCTTCGAAGACATTTTTGGCATGGCTTTGGCGTTAAATAGCTCTGCCGCCGAGGCGGATGAGGACGACGGTTTAGCCGACGGATTCGCCGATGGAGGCTGACTGGTTTGTTTTGGATCTGATTTCGATTTTTCCGATTCCGAGCTGGCTGGTTTAGAGTCTGCCGGTTCGGATCTGGCTGGTTCGGACCTGGCCGATTCGGATCTGGCAGGTTCGGAATCTGCCTGTTCAGTGCCCGCCGTTTTGTTTTGCTCGGGTTGCGATCCTGCCTTCTTTGCCAATTGTTCTATTTTTGCCGGCGCTAGCGGCTCTTTTTTTATTTCGGAAGAGGGTTGAGGCTTGTTAGTCTCTTTATCATCATCTGACATTTCTATTCATTCCTAAAATAATCAATGGTTTTGCTCAGCCTTCGCCAGCATATTTTCCACGCAACGGGTAAGTTGTTGATCGCTTGCATCTTGCGCTTGGGCCTCAATATTAAAACCCAGTTTTTGTCCTTGTTGTGCAATTCTATCACTGCAAACAATAATTCGGCAGCCATTCGGCTTTTTTTCTAGTATTCGCCAGAGATTATTCAACGCTTGCAAGCTGGTCACTAGCCAATAAGGATTATTGCGGCTTAATGAGATGACCTGTTTTTGCGCGGTTAAATCGGGCAGTTTTCTTTGATAGACCGGTAATTCATCAACTTTCGCTCCGGCTGCCTGCAAGCCTAACTTGAGTTTTTCTCGGCCACCTAATCCCTTAACAATGAGCCAATTCTGCCCATTTAGTTCGGTTAATTCTGGCATGGCTAAAAATCCCTCACTGTTCATTTGTTCGGGAAAGTGAACCTTGTGTTCGGCGGCTGATTGCTCACTGGCCAGTTGCTTAACATCTTTTTGCAATATTGCCGCAGTTTGTTGACCGATGGCGTATAAACGATTACTAAGCAGTTTCTTCCATTCGGTTTCGCTTAATTGTTTGCTTGCCTGGTCGACGGCATTGCCGCTGATAAATACCACACCGTCAAAATTTGACAAATCTGCAGTAAAATCTTCCGAATAATCGGCAATTTGAATTAAAGGACAGCTCTCAATTTGTAGTTGCACCGTCGGATTTGATAGTTGGCGCAAACAGTCGACTAGTCGATTAGCCCGATTAGCAGGGCGGGTGACAATAAACTGAAATGACTGCTTGTTAGTCATCGCTCGGCCACCGGTCAGTTTTCGGCTGGTTATTCTTGAAGTGGCCCTTGGCTAATTTGCGGCTAGTCATTTTCGGCTAAAGCTGTGAGGATATCTCCAGCGCCAGCGGCAAGCAGTTGTTTAGCGAGCTGGACACCCAATGATTCCGCTTGGTTAATAGGGCCTTCTATTTGTTTTTGAATAATTAGACTGCCGTCGACTTTGCCAACCAGTCCGTTAATTTTTATTTGTTCGCCGTGCAGTGTCGCATAAACTCCAATGGGAACTTGGCAACCCCCTTGCAAGTGATGATTGACGGCTCGCTCGGCTTTGACCCTATCGGCTGTTTGTGGGTGATTAAGTGGGGCTAAATAATCCAGTATTCGTTGGTCATCCATACGACACTCAATGCCGACTGCACCTTGGCCGCCAGCGGGTAGCATCCAGTCGCTTTCTATTTCGTGGGCAATTCGCTCGCTCAAACCGAGTCGTTTTAGTCCGGCAGACGCTAAAATAATCGCGTCATATTGGCCATCATCGAGTTTACCCAAGCGGGTACCAACATTGCCTCTAAGATCGAGTATTTCAATATCTGGACGTTTGGCTTTTAATTGGCATTGGCGACGCAAGCTACAGGTGCCAACTTTTGCACCTAATGGTAATTGATCGAGAGATTGGAAGCGATTAGAAACAAAGGCGTCACGGGGATCTTCTCGCTCGCAAACGACGCTAAGTCCAAGCCCTTGCGGAAACTCCATCGGTACATCTTTCATTGAATGCACCGCTATATCAGCACGGTTTTCTAACATGGCGTGTTCCAACTCTTTTACAAAAAGACCTTTACCACCAATTTTGGCAAGTGGCGTGTCTAGAATTTTATCGCCGCGAGTCACCATGGTGACTAACTCGACTTGTAAATTAGGGTGAAATTTTTGCAACTCGGCTTTAACAAATTCTGCCTGCCAGAGTGCTAAAGGGCTTTTTCGAGTGGCGATTCGAAGGATTTCGGTCATGGTATTGGCCTAACAAAAACGCGGTAAGATACGATAGTGAGATTCTAACATTTATCTGCCGGTGTGTGACAACTGGGAATAGATGATTGTGGTATTAGAGGGATGGAGCTAAATTCTGTCAGTCAGACACAACCAATCCCTTCTCTTTTTTAGGGGGAAGCGCTTCGATCGAATAACCGAATTACAAAATAGCCGCAGAAATTAAAATACCGCCTCGTTCCATAAAATGAGTTTCAAACTAAACCATAAAACCGAGCCGACGATGCCACCAGAAACACTGAATCTTAAAAACGCACCGAAAAAACCATCCGCCGTTTGAAAACGATCCCAGAGGCCCAATTTTTTCTGTAATTTTCGCTCATTGCCCGGCAGCAGTTTGTTGTATTCCTCGGGGGCTTTTGATACTCCGTAGGTCATTGCAGCGGGTTCTTTTTGTTGATACTTGTGGCCAACATAAGACTCGGTTACTAATAATTGCTCTAAGGTTTCCGTTCGCAGCGTATCAAGGGCATAACAGATGCTGTCGAACCAGCTATCCACCGCTTGCATCCAGTCGTTGATGTTTTCTTTATTGGGATGAGGTAAATCGAAATTACCAATATTTTCAGACCAAGACTCAATTTTTAGACGTTTGTTTAAACTTGCGTCTAGTTGCAACTGTTTTCCGCTGTCGTAGGCATTTTGTAAAACCGAACAAACATCAATTCCGGTTTTAATTAGTTTCTTAAGCTCTCGGGAGCTGACATTGCCATCGGCTAAAACGACTGCGACCACATTGTTGAACAGCCCGCGCATATCGCTAATTTCAGCCAAACTGTGCTCGCTGTAGTGTAGTACTGCAATAAGTCCCTTTAAATATTCGGACCAACCATTGCGCATTATTTTTGCCGCCTGCAAATGTGCGTTACGGCAAAGCTTATCGTGTTGATGGATCTCGTTTTCGATTTCGCTGATTTCTTTTTGCTGCTCTTCAATCAGCGACTTTAATTCTTTCTTAGGATACTCGTTACCGCGGTGTTTTATAACGCCGCCTTGGGTTTTTAAAAATCCGTCTCGAAGCGCGCAAAGGGTGGCATTTTCCTCGTTCAGATTTTTTAATTTTTTTAAACTTCGTTTAAGTTTTGGCGGATAAAGCTGTGATAATAATACTTCGGGCGTTTGTCCTTCATTTGCTTGGTACAACTCACTTGCATCAAGTGTATGACGGGTTAAATCGCGCCCCATATAAGTGCCTTTATAACTCGGGTTAAGAAATCGGTAGTCATAATAAGAATCTAAATTCTTATCCGTTGTTTCCATTTCTGAATTTTCGTATTCGAGTTCTTTTAACATATCGGCGGTCACATCCAATTTAAGCTGATTGGCATTTTCAAATAAATTCCAGGCGGAGGTTTCATCGATATTGGCGACTACATAGTTCTTTTTTGCATTTTCTTCCCGTTCGTTATTTTCTGGATGGGTGGCCCACATTTTTGGCGGTTGGGCAATTTGATCTTTAAATAATCGATAGGCGGCTCGATTTTCTGCGGGAAGCGGTTCGACTTTTCCATAGTTTTTATCGTCTAGAATATGACGCATTTTTTCGGTGATTTTATCTTGAACGGCAAACAGATCGAGCACCCCTCTTTTTGCAGTCACTTCAGAATTAACAAAATCGAGCGACCGCTGCCAAGCATCGTCCGCCGATTGAAGTTTGTACAAAGCGTGAATCAACGCGTCGCTTCCAGTGAGTGATACCGCTACTAAATCGGCTTGAAATTCCATTTCACGAGACAGTGCTCGCTGCGCAATTACCACAATTGAAAAAATAGACTCCATTACGGCTCTTAAAGACCAAACGATTAACGACATAATCCAACCAACCCACGCTACTCGAATATCAATACGAGAAATAAAACTTAATGTGCGGTCTAGAAAGTCTCGTTTAGAAATAATGTGAGCGGCTATCTGTTGAGCGATATAAACCCAGCGTCCCACCGCCATCGATTTTTGGGCGAAATGTCCAAACTCGTGGGCCAAAACTGCCTTTAGCTCGCCTAAATTTAAACAGTTGACTAACGGCAAGCCGATTTCTAAATTTTTCTTAGAAGAAAAAAAGAAATTCATAATCGACAAATCATAAAAGACACAGGCGTTGACTCGAGGCGATAAATAAACTCGATGGGGTCTTGGCGCGCCCGCTTCGTCGGCTAACTGAAATAAAAAATCAAATAGTTTTGGCTCTGCGGCTTGAGTGACTTCAAGATCAGTATTTTCTCCTGAGTGTTTAACAAAAAATAACGCTTTGATCATAAAAATACCAAGAAAACCAGAACAGCCACCAACCAAATAACCTAATAAGGGATCACGCAAGCCTTTCGATGTTTCGACAATAATGTGATAAGCGCCCCAAGAAAACCAAGCCGCTAGGGTAAAATAGACCAGAATGAAAAGTAATAGGCCAAATACGGCCAACCAAGCATGTTGTCGATATTTTGCGGTGGCTTTAGTGAGATTGGCAGGTACTTCGGAAGGTCCAGCGGGGTAAATTGATTCAACAGACATGGGATCCCTTTTGTTATTGATTTAATTAGTTTGTTATTATTTGTTTTTGCGAGCTTAGACTAGCATAAAATGCGGCCAACCAAGCATGTTGTCGATATTTTGCGGTGGCTTTAGTGAGATTGGCAGGTACTTCGGAAGGTCCAGCGGGGTAAATTGATTCAACAGACATGGGATCCCTTTTGTTATTGATTTAATTAGTTTGTTATTATTTGTTTTTGCGAGCTTAGACTAGCATAAAATGCGGCCTTTGATAAATTGAGACGATTTACTAGTAACTAGTTGGCAAGTAGTCAGTAATTAACTGATAAGCATTTAGGCGAATCAATAGAGAATAATTCATTGAAAGGTCAGTGAAAAAAATATAACCTACAGCGCGACTCTAATGAAGAAGTTGAACGATTGAGGATATTATCACCATGAACAAATTATTAATTTTATTGCTTTTGCTGGTTTCAACCAGTACTTTCGCTGAAATTAATCTGAAGCTACAAAAACAATTGTTGCTGATGGAAGCTAGTGATCAGCAAATTCGAAAAGCCATTAATCAGTCGAACATGCCTCCATCAAGTGAACTAATTAAACAGTCGAAGCAAATTGATGAGCAAAATACTCGTCAATTAAAACAAATAATAGCAACCTATGGTTGGCCCAATAAACAATTGGTCGGTTTGCAAGGGGTTGCTGCGACATTTTTAATCATTCAACATTCAGCAGATCTAAAATTCAAAACTTCGATGCTACCGAACTTGCAATTTTCATTCAAAAACAAGGAAGGAATTTCCGGTCAACAATTGGCTCTACTGACCGATAAAATTTTGACTGCAAATGGAGAAAAACAAAGTTACGGAACTCAGTACGATTTGAGAGAACAGCAGATTGTTTTTCGTGACATTGATGATTTGGAAAATGTCGATCAACGAAGAAGCGCAATAAAATTACCGCCACTCAGTTTTTACAAAAAAATACTGGAAGAAATGCACGGGCTAAAAGATCATCCGGAAATCGATCTGAATTGATAGTCCTTGCTCGACTATTCAACTTAATAATATCGAAGCCAACCTCAAACCATTCTGCTAATAATATTTATATATAACGTTCTGATATAGATATTACTACCTTTAGCTTGCCATAGAATATAGCTCCTTGAGATAAAAATATTGAAATAAACATCAAGCAATAACCGATGATGCCGATAACTGTTCTATCGGTGACTATTTCTCGGAAAAACTCTCATTCTTCGATTATATTCATTAGAGAGAAATTGTTTTCAGCTGTTTGTAGGAATTTTTATTCTCGCGAGAATACCATTTCCAAAGGATTTGCCATCAATTTTTTCCTAGCATTTATCGCTAGGATTAGTCACTAGCATGGTAACGGTTAAAACTTTAAATAAAGGCTACCTGGTTCGAAAGATCAGATTCGCAAAGCCACCGGTCTAAGGGTGATGTTTACACTTATGACAGCGGGGTTGCTAGAGGTTATCTGCAAAGACTTTTTTGCATCCGCCGCCAGCTTATTTCTGATCCTTCAATCCTAAAGCATTTCGCTGCGGAGTGAACGGATGACATTAAAGAGTTTCCAACTAATCATTAAGAAAATGACCTATGCACTGATTGCATCCGTATGGGTTATTTTTCATTTAACCGCAAACGCTGCAACTCTCTCGGGTACCATTCAAGATAAATCTGGTAATCCTATCAATGGTGCCAATGCTTTGTTATTCGAAGTTATCGCGGGAGATTTAATTCAGACCGGTGCGGTCATTCAGGTTGATGCGACTGGCAGTTATTCATGGACCGTGAATGACGGTGATTATGTTTTAAGAACCTATTTTAACGCGGACGATGTTTCATTAGTCGGCGCGCCAAATAGTGTTTTGATCCAATCGGAAGATTTTCCGGTGAGCGGCGATGTGGTTAGAAATTCTTCATTCGATTTCTTTTTATTGTCAGGTCAAGTTACCGACGGTAATAATCTACCAATTGTAAACGTTGATTTAGCTGCCGCTCAGTCTTGGTCAGGTCCAGAGCAAGGTGCTCAAGGTATACTTTCTCAGCGTAGTATTACTCATCTAAATCAAAGTAGCGTCACCGATGCTAACGGCCAATATAATTTATTGATGTTTTCATCGGATATTTGTATTGCGTCGGGATTTCAAGCGAATGATGTTGATTGTTATTACGATATCACTTTTAAAGGCCCAGCCGACAGCGGCTTTGCTGATGCCAACCAGTTAGATTTTCCGGTGACTAATGACCAAACACTGAATGCTCAACTAACTATCCTCGATCAAATCGCTGCGCAAACCGTTATCCAGCCTTACCTTAGAAATATTACCGATATTTCTGCGACGGTAGAGTGGCTGACTGATGAGGCAACTTCGAGTTCGGTACAAATTGTCGGTGGAAGTACTTTTAGTGACCCGCAATTATCAACTTTTCATAGCATTGTTATCACTGGTCTGAGTGCCAATACCAACTATTCAGCATTTGTTGATTCCGCTGATCAGCAAGGTAACATTTCTGCTCGCTTAAGCGTCAATTTTACCAGCGCTTCCAGTCCCGATAGTAGCGCGCCAAAATTTGTTCAGCCGCCTATTGCCAGTTCGATTGCGGACGATCAATTTACGCTTTCGTTTTGTGCTGATGAGCCAGTGGATGGAAAATTAGTGGTTGATAATGTCGATTATTTACTCAATGGACTAGCACTTTGTCACCAAATGCCAATGACCGGTTTAAGCTCAAATCAAACCTATGCAGTTTCAGCCAATGTCACCGATGCCGCTGGCAATGGTCCATTAGTCAGCGCCAATATCAATGTCACGACGCTCGCTGCCGCGGATTTCGATTCTCCAGTTATTTTATCGGGACCCAGTATTGTCGGTGTGTCCAATAGTACCGCTGTGGTTTTGTGGACGACCAGTGAGCCGGCTGATAGCGGAGTGTCTTTTAATGATGGTGTCGGCTATCGGGTGGTCTATCAACAAAGTTTGAAAACACATCATAGCGTTTTGTTAACCGGTTTAACTGCAGCCACCAGTTATAGTTTGAGTGTTTCTTCAAAAGATGCTGCTGGTAATGGTCCGGCGCGTTCAGCTGTTTCGTCCTTTACCACATTGTCGTCGCCGGACAATAATGCGCCTCAGATTATTGGTCGTCCGTTAGTTGAAAATATTGATGATAATAGCGCAGTAATTAGCTGGCGAACCAATGAAGCTGCTTCATCGGTCGTATTGCTAGGTACTCAGTCCGGCAATTTAACCCAAAGGCAGTCGAGTGACGGATTTAGCAATGAGCACCAAATTGCCGTTAGCGGTTTATTAGCCGCAACCACTTATTATTTTGCGGTGCAATCAGATGATTTATCCGGTAATAGTGTTACTAGCAATGAGTTTTCCTTCACTACTCGGGCGGCGGGACCGACGGTTGGATTAGAAATTATTACTGGACCAATTATCGAAAGGTTAACCGGCAAGAGCGTGACTATTGGCTGGAGCACTAATAATTCAGCAGACAGTCGTTTGCTTTGTGAATCGAGCGACGGTCGAGTGGAAGTCAATCAGATTGCGATAGAAAAACGTCATCGTTTGACCATGACTAATTTGCGCTCCAGCACAGCTTACCGATGCGCGGTTTATTCCACCGATAATGAAGGCCGGATCGCCAGTCGAGTAATCGGTTTTACTAGCTTACAAAGCAGCGACACTACCGCGCCCCAATGTGTGGCACCCGCTAATGTGAATAGTTATGGGGAATTTGTTGAACTGTCTTGGACGTCGGATGAAATTGCTACCGCCAGCATTCAATACCGCGCTACCGGCAGCACAGATTGGCTGGAAAATAGCGTAGATTCAGACGGATTATCGCATTTTGTTCGGCTTTCGGGCTTGCAGCCGAACACCGCTTATGATCAACAAATAACACTCTCAGACGTGGTGGGAAATCGAGCGAGCTGCGCATTAGATAGTTTTAATTCTGGTCCTAGCAGTCAAGTTCCCGCGCCGGTGTTTTCAATTCAGCCAGTGGTTTCTAACATTGATAACCTTTCAGCGGTTGTCAGTTGGAACACCGAAGGGCTTTCTAATGGGCTGATTCGTTATGGCATTTCAAATACCGCGTTGGTCGATACCGAGTCCAGTGCCCAATTCGCCTTATCCCATGATGTTTTATTAAATAATCTCCAGCCGAATACTATGTATTATCTGCAAGTGGATGCATTTAATAGCGAAGGGTTAATCACCAGCAGCAATATCATTAATTTTTCAACTACCCCGGTCCCACCAATAGAGCTTTCCCCGCCAAAGATTATTGCGGGTCCGACTGTTAAAAATATTACCGATCAATCGGCGGTCATTGAGTGGCAAACCGACAAACCAAGCGACAGTCAGGTTGCAATTGTTGGCGGGGCAACAATTATTGATCCGATACTGACGACTTTCCATTCAGTAACATTGACTGGATTAACCGCCAGTACCAATTATGTCACCGCAGTTTCGTCTAAAGATGAATACGATAATAGTTCGTTAACTTTACCGGCTAATTTTACTACCTTGGCACTACCGGATACGGATTTACCCAGCTATCTAGTTGGTCCCGCGATTGCCTCGATTGACTATAATCAGTTCACTGTTTTCTTTTGCGCCGACGAGCCTGTCACTGCGGTAGTGACCGTCGATAGCACTAATTATCCGATTACCACCGCGGATTTTTGCCATCAGTTAGTGGTTACCGGTCTGACGGCCAATACACGTTACACGGTGTCTACGGCGATAACCGATATAGCTGGCAATGGCCCTGTTTTAGCCGGTCCGATTAGCGCGACCACCTTGGTGGACCTTGATATTAGTGCACCTGAAATCACCGGACCAATTGTTACGGATATTACCGACTCTACCGCGATTGTTCGCTGGACCACCAATGAAGCGGCTACTAGTGGCGTATCTTACAGCGACGGTATTAGTAACAATAATTTAAATGACACTGGCTTAGTTCAAAAACATGTTGTGCATTTGAGCGGATTGAATGCCAGCACTATTTATACACTAACGGCTTCCTCAACCGACGCCCAAGGCAATGGCCCGACTATTTCTCAACCGGTTTCTTTTACTACATTGGGATTGCCCGATACCACTGCGCCGCAGATTATCGGCGGGCCATTTGTCGAAGATATCACCGTTAATAGCGCTTTTGTGGTTTGGACCACCGACGAATCTACATCGCAGCAAGTACTGATAGGACTAACGCCAACGACACTTAATCAAACTTTTACTCAAGCAGGGTTTGATAGCGAGCACCGCGTCCCGTTGACTAGTTTATTAGCCGATACGCTTTATTTTTTCCAAGCGATATCAAGCGATCGCGCCGGTAACTCGGTTGCAAGCGATGTCTTGTCTTTTACCACTTTAAAACAGGGTTCGCTGCCGCTAACCCTAGCAATTATTGCCGGACCCGATGTGCAAGATAGTTCGACAGACTCGTTAACGGTCAGTTGGTTAACTAATCTTAATTCTGATAGTCGAATGGTCTGCTCCGCAATACAAAGCCCGATGAATCAGTCTGCTAGTCAATCAGTTAGTCAATCGATAAGCCAGTCATTGCTGAGTCAATTCAGTGGACTCGCAATGGTTAATCCGGTAGCGACAGAAAAGGCGATAGAAGGTCGATACATTGTTCTGTTGAAACAACCATCGAGTAGCGTAATCGAAACCAATTCTATGGTTGGCCAGACGGATTTGATAAAACAAGTTTCAGAACAAATTGCCAACAATCTCAATGGCAAAGTGGTTCGTCAATATTCCCCTGCCATTAATGGCTTTGTGCTGGAAATGGATAAATCGAAACTACAGGCGCTTCGTCAAGATCAGCGTGTATTAATGATCGAGCAAGATCAAATAATGAGTGTTAATGCGACTCAAACCGGAGCCACGTGGGGTTTGGATCGGATTGACCAAGTGAATTTACCGTTGGACAATAGTTATAGCTACACCCCAGATGGAACGGGCGTCAACGCTTACATTATTGATACCGGAGTATTATCGTCACACAGCGATTTTGCTGGGCGGGCTCGCAGCGGCTGGGATTTTGTTGATAACGATAATGATGCCACTGACTGCAATGGTCACGGTACTCATGTCGCCGGAACCGTGGGGAGTAGCACTTACGGGGTGGCCAAAAATACTAATATCATTGCGGTACGCGTTTTAGGTTGTAGCGGCTCAGGAACGAATTCCGGCGTCATCGGCGGGATAGATTGGGTGGCCAACAATGCGGTTTTTCCGGCAGTGGCGAATATGAGTTTAGGTGGCGGTGATTCCGTCGCTTTGGACACTGCGGTTAATAATGCAATCAATGCCGGTATTACTTTTGTTGTTGCTGCAGGAAATTCTAACGTCAATGCTTGTTCGGGTTCACCGAATAAAGTGCCCGCGGCGATTACGGTGGCTTCATCAACTTCCGGTGATGCTCGTTCAAGTTTTTCTAACTGGGGCTCGTGTATCGATCTATTCGCCCCGGGTTCGGATATTACTTCCACTTGGAGTAATGGTGGGGTTAATACCATTAGTGGAACTTCGATGGCTTCGCCACATGTTGCGGGGGCAGCGGCACTTTATTTACAAGCCTATCCCAATTCAACCCCGGCACAGGTCAGCAGTGGATTAACGGGTTTTGCCACAACCGGCAAAATAAGCAATGCCAATGGTTCGGCAAACTTATTGCTAAATGTTGAATTTGACGGCGCGCTTCCAGCGCCTGCACCGCCACCACCGCCAGTAGAAAAAATTACCTTTGAAGTCAGTGATGGCCAATTGGTTAAATCGCATCTTTTGACCTTGACCGGCTTATCAGCCAGCACCATTTATCAATGCACAGCTTATTCGGCCGATATTGTTGGCGATTTAGCAGAGGCTGACTTTAGAGGAACCACCAGCGATGTGCCAGATACCACCGCGCCAACTTGTCTTGGCACGCCTTCGGTGACCGGTTTTGCCGACTCAGCTCAAATTAGTTGGGCCTCTGATGAATTAACTACGGCACTAGTAAATTACCGAGTGGTTAATAGCAATAATTGGCTGCAAAAAGGTAGTTTGACCTTGGCCAAAAATGACAATCTATTATTAACCGGATTAGTTCAGCAAACACTTTACGAGCAGCAAATCACATTAACCGATAAAGCTGGCAATACGACTCAGTGTCCACTGGGAAATTTTAGTACGATTGCGCCAGAGACTATCCCAAAAGCGATTTTTACTTTGCAGCCGGTGGTCAGTAATATTGAAGAAAATAGTGCAACAGTGAGTTGGACAACTGCAGAAGCTTCGTCGGCAAATGTTCGTTATGGTCTCTCGCCAACGGCACTCACTTCCAATCAAAACGATAGTGAATTTGTTCAATCGCACATTCTGAATTTACAAAATTTGACCGCCAATACGGTTTATTATTTACAAGTGGATGCGTTTAATATTTTGGGCGAATTAACATCTAGCACGATCGTCAATTTTACCACTAAACATCCAAATACAGACTTTGATAATGACGGCATCGAAAATGATATCGATAACTGTCCGGTCACTCCAAATACCGATCAACTCGACAGTGATAACGATGGATTAGGCGATGTTTGTGATGACAGTAATGGCATTATTAATCCTCCGCCGCCTAAACCCAATGGGATTAATTTACGTGGAATTGTTTCTGCGGAAGGCTCGCCTGTTGCTGCGGCACAAGTGGCTTTGTACGATCGCCAGCGTCAATTGCTTAAAGTCTTTAGTACGCCGGCAGATGGTAGTTATCTGTTTAAATATTTGACTGCAGGAGATTATTTTATTGGTGTCACGCCGCCGATGGCGAGTGGTTTTAGTGCAACGCCATTGCAGCCGATTAAAATAGTGGAAAGTGACGTGGTTCATCTGGTGACTTTAATTGGTGATGGTTTGAGGTTGTCCGGTTTTATTCAAGACAGTCAAGGACGAGCCATTGACAACATACAAGTAAGTTTGCATTTGCAAACTAATGGTAATCAAGTGGGTAATCCGATCACGACCGATAGTGCCGGCTATTTCGAATTTTCGGTCGCACCCGGCAACTATAAACTTCGTCCTGTGATTGATGTTTTTAATGGTTCATCGACTGCCACTCCGACGATGCCAAACTATCCGGTTCCGGATTATGCGGCGATTTTTCATGCGCCTCAAAATATAAAAATGACCACAAATACACAGCTCAATGTCACTTTGCCATTCGCATTACTCTCTGGACAAACGCTTGACGGTTCGGGTAATCCTGTTGCTGGCGTTGGACTCAGTATGCGCCATAAACTTAAAACGTTGCCGCAAGACTTTTATCTTGAAAATTACGCCAGCAACCCATTAAGTAATTCGCTATCTGATGCTAATGGTAATTTCAGTTTCGCAGTTTTTACCAACCAAGCGGCAGATATATTTTTAACGCCACCGAGTAGTCGTCCGGACTTAGCGGTAACCATGATCAGCAATTACAGTCTCGCTGCTGATGCCACTGTGACCTTTACTTTACAAAACGGCGTATCACTTTCTGGAACATTAAGAGACACCCTTGGCAGGGCGATTGATAATACTCAAATTAGTTTGCACGCCCAAGATACCGATGCGCAAATCGGCCAGCCGATATTCACCGACAATAACGGTCAGTTTATTTTTCAAGTGGCGCCGGGTAATTACAAAATCAAACCGACTTTAAATCCCTTCGGACCAAATAGCAGTCAACGTCCAGTTTATCCACTGCCGGATTTCGCCAGCGTTTTATATGCCAATGAGAATATTGCGGTGGTTGGAAATACGGTGCAAGACGTCACCTTACCGCTTGCGATATTAAACGGAACTACCACCGATTCAAATGGTGTGCCCATCGCCGATACCAAAGTGGCTATCAGTCATATCTTTAGTCAGCCAAATGCGGGCAGCAATACCGATTTTTATTTAGAAAGCCATGGTCGCTCATTAGTGACTAACGCAAAAACCGACGCTAATGGTCAATTTTCGATCGCGCTTTTTACCAATCAAGCATTCGACATGAGTTTGTTGCCACCGACCAGCGATCGAATTAATGCGGCGACATTAGTCGCTAATTATCAAATTAGCCAAGATACCAACGCAACCTTTGTTTTGGCTCAGTCATTTAAACTTTCTGGTTTTCTTAAAGATAACCAAGGTGGCGTGATCGATAATACTTTGATAACAGTGCATAACGAAACCAACAATCAACTCGCCGATGCGCCGGCTCTTACTGATGCCAGTGGATATTTCGAATTTCAAGTGGCGGCAGGCAGTTATAAAATACGGCCATACTTACAACCGGTTAATACTGTTAACGGCTCGCTGGTGACAACAAGCTATCCGGTACCGGATTTTGCAGCCGTTTATTATCTGCCAAACAATATTAATGTCACTGCTGATACCCAACAAGACGTTATTTTGCCGATGGCTATTCTCAACGGAAAAACCTTGGACGCCAATGGGGTCTTTGTGCCGGGAATTAAATTGCGCGTCGATCATTCTTATGCGCAAAATTCAGTGAGTTATTATTTAGAAAATAAAGGTGACATAAATAGCAGTAATGCGATATCCGATCAAAACGGTTTATTCGATTTTGCTTTGTTCTTAAATCAAAATACGGATGTTTCGATTAATCCACCCGCTTTATCTGGTTTTGCAATCACTAGTGTAAATCACAATTTATCTCAACCAACCAGTGAAGATATTTTCTTAATTCATCAGGATTTACCACCAAAAATAATTGAAGGACCTGCGGTCACTCGAATTGACGATCATTCAGCAATCGTTATTTGGCGTACCGATAAACCAGCCAAAGGCCAATTACAATTATCGGACGGAAATACTTTTAATGCCGATAATTTAGCCACCGAGCAGCGAGTGATCTTGTCTAATTTGCAAGCCAATACCGGTTACTCATTAACCGTGCAAGCGATCGACAAAGATAACCAAACTTCAGATAGCAAAAACGCCAATTTTACCACCACCGGCACGCCGATCATTTTACCGCCGGAATTTGTGGAAGGGCCAATTGTTTCTAATGTGACAGACAGTTCGTTCGAAGTTGAGTTCTGTGCCGATGGTCCAGTTAGCGGAACGGTCACCATCGATAGTACTGTATTTTCACTGCCTCAGTTGGCCATTTGCCACAATCTAGTGATCGGCAATAGAGTACCAAATACTCGTTATTTGGTGAATGTCCAAATTTTCGGACCGCTTGGTAATGGGCCAACCGATAGTGAGCCACAAAATGTGACGACCTTGCCAATCGCAGATACTACGCCGCCTAATATTTTACTCTTGCCTGTGGTCATCGATATTTCAGATACTGAAGCCAGTGTTGTTTGGTTAACCGATGAGGAATCTACTAGCGGCGTTTCTTACAATGACGGTAGTCAATATCATGTGGTTAGCGAAAATCATTTCGTTTTTGATCATAATCTTCAGCTGACGGACTTAAAACCTCAAACACAATATACTTTGACTGTTTCTTCAACGGATAGGGAAGGCAATGGTCCAACATTAAGCCAGCCTATTAGCTTTACCACGCTAGCTGCGGCGGATAATAGTGGGCCAAAGATTATCGGCCAAGCATTGATCCAAAATATCACCCACAAAAGCGTGGTTATTCGGTGGCATACCGACGAGCCAGCTTCCACCGCCATTGCGATTGGCAAGAGCGCAAATTCACTCGATCGAATTGAAACACGCGGGCATTCATTTAAAACGCATCACAATATGGCCGTTACCGGTCTAGAACGTAATACGCTTTATTTTATCCAAGTCTTGTCTCAGGACGCCGCAGGCAATCAAGTTAGTGGCGAAATATTATCTTTTACAACCAAAGTGAGAGGCCATCAAGGTGTGCCTTATTTTATGCAGTCACTTAACGTTGATGAAGTCAGCCAAAATTCAGTTACAGTGAGCTGGCAGACCGATGTGAATGCGGATGGACGACTAGAATGCGTGCAAGGTAATAGCGCCACCTTGGAAGTGAGCCACGCCAAACGAGTCAAGAAACACCGGTTAACTCTAACAGGTTTACAAGCGAGCAGTAGTTACCAATGCACCGTCTATTCTGCAGACCATCATGGGTATGTCGCTAGTCAAACGATTGAATCGCCAATTCAGACGCTGCAAGCTTCTTCGCCAACTACAAGTGAAAAACGCGCCAATGATAACCGTCATTCGTTTTGGGAAATTTTAACTGGCGAGTTAAATTCTGACTCCAAAAAAACGAATGCGGAAATTACTGCGCAGGCAGCGCCATCGGTCACCCAGACGCCAACAATTAGTGGTTACGGAAACTTGGCGACAGTCGCTATTAGTACCAATGAGCTAACGGCAGTGCTTATTCAATATCGCGCAGTCGGACAAACTAGTTGGCAACAAACGGCTAGTCTGGATGCGTCAACCGAACACTTTATTGTACTGAATGGTTTAACCGCGAATGCGAGTTACCAATTGCAATATCGGTTGGCAAATATCGCTGGTGAAATTTTTCAAAGTAACCCTGTTAATTTTAATGCCGCTAGCTCAAATAATTTATTAACACCGGCTTTTGTCAATCAACCTTTGGTTAATAACATTGGCGAGAATTCTGCCAGCGTTAGTTGGAATACTAATGATTATGCCTATGCTCAAGTGAGTTATGGAACTGCGGTGAATTCGCTACTGGAAAAAGAGTCTCACGCGCAAGCGGCTAATACTCACTCCGTCAATTTAGTTCGACTTAATCCAGCCACAATTTATTATGCGCAAGTCGAACTGTTCAATATTAATGGCGTTTCTAGTTTGAGTAATCTAGTGAGCTTTGTTACTTCGGCGGCAAATCAAACCGATGATAGTGACGGCGATGGTCTATTGGACTATTGGGAAATTCAATACTCGCTGGACCCACAAGATGCCAGTGATGCCGGTTTGGATAGCGACGGTGACGGTCTCACTAATCGAGAAGAATTTATGGCCAATACCGACCCGACCAATAACGATACAGATAGTGATGGTATGCCGGATGGATGGGAAGTTGATCGCGGTCTTGATCCAAATGATGCGTCTGACGCTTCACAGGATGCCGATGGTGATGGCATTTCAAATTTGGATGAATATTTAAATGCGACAGATAAAGTACCGCCGGTGATACAATTAATCGAAGAAATTTCTATCAATGCTAATGGAATTTTAACCGCTGTACCGACTGCAAATATCAGCGCTACCGATGACGTTGATGGAGAGGTTACGGTCACCTTAGTTGGCGCGACACATTTGAAATCTGGCATGCATATGGTCGATTGGTTGGCGGTCGATGCTGCCGGAAATCGTTCGGTGACGACTCAGCGGATAAAAATTAATCCGCAAATTTTACTTAGCCAAGGCCAAATAACCGCGGAAGGAAATGTAGTAACGATTCGTGTTGAACTATCGGGTGATGCGGCAGAATATCCGGTTATTATTCCGTTTAGCGTTGGCGGAACGGTGGATAATAATGACTATCAACTGATGAGTTCTAATTCCGAATCTTACGATTTGAGTAACAATCAATTGGTCATTTACCAAGGACAATTTGCTGAGCAAAAAATTAGTTTATTGGTAGATAATCAGGTTGAAAATGACGAAGTGTTAAATTTTGATATTGCGAATCCTATTGGCGCAACCGTTGGCGGCAATGCTCAACATCAAATTACGATTACTTCTAATAATATTGCGCCAGTGGTAAATTTGCGGGCCGAGCAAAATGGTAATCCGGTCACTACGGTGACTTGGACTGATGGACCGGTTACCATTTTTGTTGATGTTAATGATGCTAACTTATCCGATACCCAATTGATCACTTGGTTGCAATCGGATAATGCGCAAATCGATATCGATGCCTCTAGCGGCGCGCTAAGATTCGATCCTTCGATGGTTTCTTTAGGTATTTATTCGAAATCGGTCACCGTTACAGATGACGGCTCACCTATTTTATCCAGCAACGTATCGATTGATCTTAATGTGATAGCCACCGCGCCAGTTCTTTCTACAACCAGCGATAGTGACGGCGATGGTATTAGCGATTTCGATGAAGGATTCCAAGATTCTGACGGTGATGGTATCCCCGATTATTTGGATAACATCACACAAGCGAATTTCTTGCAATTGAGAATTTCTGACGGAGATGGCAACGACGGCTCGTTTGTTATGGAGACAGAATCCGGTCTGAGTTTGAGTCTTGGTTCCTTGGCTTTGAGCGCTGATCAAGGTGGCGCATTTGTCGACCAAGCAACTCTAACAAACAGCGATCTATTTTTAACCCATGGTAGCGATACTAATTATAATAACGTGGGTGGCTTGTTCGATTTTAAGGTCAGTGGTTTATATCGTGCAGGTGACTCGGTTCGTATAGTGATCCCTCAGCAAAATGCGATCCCAGCGGAAGCTATCTATCGTAAATTGCATCAGATCAACGGCTGGTTTGGTTTCGTTATCGATGCTAATAACCAACTATACAGTGCTCCGGGTGCACAGGGAGTTTGTCCTTCGCTCTCTGATCCTTCCTATAGTGTTGGTTTAACTCAAGGCGATTGGTGTTTGATGATGCTAATTGAAGATGGCGGGGCGAACGATAATGATGGACTTGTCGACGGCAATATTCTCGATCCTGGTGGAGTTAGCAGCCCTATTGCCGTAGCCACTTTATCTATACCGGCAATTGCCAATATCACTGAAGGTGGTACATTTATTCTAGCGGCTACAGTCGCGGAAAACGGCAATAACATTACTCAATATCTTTGGGAGCAAACCGCCGGTCCGGCCGCAACAATTAATAATAGCACTCAATTAAGCGCGGTGGTCAATAACGCGCCAGCAGGGACTTTGAGTTTCCGATTAACAATTACCGATGGCTTAAATCGAACCGTAACGGATACCGTTAGTGTGACGGTGAATCCTAAAGCAAATACAACAACGTCGAGCGGCGGCGGTGGTGGCGGTGCATTGAGTCAACTCTTGCTATTGGTCATTTTTGTAGGAGTTTGGCGGCGTAAAAATCAGCACTGAAAATAGGTTTAGCAAAACCGTTTGGTAAATTTCTCCTGCTGAAGAGTAAAGGAACTTACAGATCTTAAGTATTGTAAGCTCCTTCTTTTTATTCGAGACAAGCGTCTTTTCAATTGGTTTTCTTGGGCGCTAAAAATTGAAACGAATCTAAAGAGGTTTCACAGGAAGATACATTTCTACATTATGGAGTTTTTGAGGATGTTGCTCGGGATCATTGAGATGATTGCAATAGTAGCCACCGTCACCCGGCTGAAAACCACTTTGAGGTAGCCAGTGATCGAACATTTCATGCCAGGCTTGGTCACATTCATCCAGGGTCGCATCGGTTAAACAAATAACAGCATATTGCCCCGCCTGAATTATTCGCTTACCCACTTCGCCCTCTACCTTTGTATGTTTTTCAATGCTGATACAAACGTCAACGGTTAAATTTTCCGGTTCCGTTGTTTCAGGATGGCCGCCGCTGTATACCGTCATTGCTTTTGTTTGCGGCGGTTGAAAAAGATTTCGTGGAATCGCCCAGTTCAATAGCTTAGAAAATAACTGTTGGAAAAGTTTTTTATCATGAGGGTCGTAGCCACCTCTATGACGAATATAAGCGATATTAATTTCCGGCATCTCACGGACTTCGATTTGTAGCGATTGATTGTTTTTCATATTGATTCTCCAAATAGGTAGATGTGTTCGGGAATCAATATACGTTTTACAGCTTGAATGTACTTGGCTTAGGTTGTTGATCAATTGACTTGGATTGCTTTTCTCTTGACATATATTGCTTTTTTCTCGTCTCCATTGTTTTGGTGTTAGGTTATAAAATGATTTAAAAGCGCGAGAGTATGCCGAAGGACTCGAAAATCCCGAATCATAGGCAATATTGGTTATGGATTCCTTAGGGCGATATATTAGTAAGAAAGCCGACTTTTCAAGACGAATCCGAACGATAAAGGCATTAATGTTTTCTCCGGAAACCGATTTGAATATCCGATGAAAATAGTATTTCGAAAACGCCGCAATACTCGATAATTTTTCTAAAGATAAGTCAGAGTCAATATTGTTTTTAATATGATCGACGACACGGTTAATACGAGCGATATATTCAATTTTGGATTTTTCTGATTGAAGAATTTTCATTGCTTTTATGCTAGTCCGTTGGTATCGAGTTTCTTTTCTCTTACAGTAATCAGTGCTGTAGCAAACAACACGGCCAAAGCGTCAATTGAGAAGCGGCCGGATGTAAGGCTCTCGCTCATTTCTAAAAAAGAAAAGCCAGGTGAAAAACTCGCTGAGAAGTCGATACCAAAATTCTGCTCTCCCCAATAGAAAGTCGCATAGATCCCACCTAATCCAGAATAATTAGCCATAATAGAGCCAAAGGCAACACTTGGAAGTTGAAGTGCTTGATTGAGTATGGAAAGCCAGTACCAGCGATAGTTTTCGCGAATTGCAGTAATTCCTGCGAAAACATTCAACAACACCAACAACCAACCGACTATTTGAGAGGTAAGTACATAGGTACTGTCTGAGGCTAGTTCAATCAAGAGAAAAGAAGTGATCCCGAGCGCGGCAGCTAATTGAAAGTAACCAATAATTTTCACACGTTTTTCCGCAAGAATGAAATTTCGTTCAATATTTATCTCTCTATATTTTTTATCTTCTTCTTCGTCATTTCCTCTCGATGCTATTTCTCTTTCAAGCGCTTGGTAGTTTTCTGGATGATGCTCAGAACTCATATTCTCTTTGACTTCAATGAGTTGCTCGTTAGAGTAACTCGTGTAATCAATTGTTGCCATTATTTTCCTTTCCCTGTTGAGTAAGAGAGTTGCATTATCGCAACGACGCTAAATCTACTTCGTTTTGTGGATCAATACAACCCGCTTATAAGTTTTACACCGATTGCTGGTTGTTAGTCCTAAGGGCAATTTACTAGTGGCAAAATCGAAATCCATTGGCTATGATAGAGGCAGGCCAAAATAAATTAAATTGATAAAAGAGGGAAGGGAAATGAACGACCAACACTACGCAACACCAAATGCCGACTTAAACGTCGATAATAACGATGTACAACATTTACTAGCACCACTCTTAGCCACCAAGCCATGGGTACGTTTGTGCTCTATCATTGGTTTTATTTTCTCGGCATTAACAATTCTAGGGGCATTAGGGTTTATGGCTGGCGGTGAAGCGCTTGCAGGTGTGCCATACGGTGCTGCCATTGGATTCTTTTATTTACTGTTCGGCATTCTTTATTTTATGCCTAGTTTGTACCTTTTTAAATATGCGAGCGCTATCGCAAATGCTGAAAGCAGTCAAAGCATGGTGGACGTCGCTGAGGCGTTAAGGTACCAAAAATCTTTCTGGAAATTTGCTGGAATTGTCGCTTTAGTGTTGACCGTGGTTATGGTTTTAGGGATCGTTTCAGCGATTGTCATTCCGCTAATGGCGTTATAGCGCGATAGAGAGTCAAGTAAAGAAAGTCAGGTAAGAAAAGTCAGGTAAGGAAAGTTAAATCATGTAGACAGAATTGAAATCGCCTTTATTTTGGTGATTTCAATTCTCAATTCCTTCTGTTCGTATTTTGTCGCAGTTGCTGCCAATTTTTATATAAGGCTTAGATTTTTCTAGCATTTTTTTTCGAATAACTCGTTTTTTCCCAAAGGAAGTTAGTAAGGTTATTTTCGTAAACGGCGCTTCCGCAATCGATGCTTCTTCTTAGTATTTCTTTAAGCGGCTCGATTCTATTTTCTTCCAATAATTCTAAATACTTTATTTGAGTATCCAATTGTGTCTCGGAAGACATTTGACCGATTGTTGAAAATAATTTTCCTAGAATAAGATACATTGCTCCCAAGCCAAGAATAAATGATAAGGTTATAGAGATTATTAATTTCATTGTTAATCCATTTTGAGTTTTTATTTCGTATTTTGAAAGATATTAGTGACACTCACTATATCGCTGAAAAACTATTGTGAGGGGAATTGATCCCGAAGATATTAGTGACACTCACTATATCGCTGAAAAACTATTGTGAGGGGCAAATTTCAAAAGGTTCGAAATAAACAGATCTGGCTGCTGCTCTATAGGGCTGAAAGCCTTTAGTTTCTCTTGCCTCTGAAAAATTCGAAATAATATTTTCTATTTGATTCTTTAGTATTTCCTGCGTTGCTTTTGAGTTCCCGATATCAGGGCCTTGGAAGAAATTCTTGTCTAAATCAGGAATAAGAATATTGGGAATTGATCCAAACTTGTTTGTTTCAAGCTCAAACTTTTTATTTTGCTCTTCTGATAGAATGACGCCAGCTGCTTTAAGCGCTTCACGTTCACTTGAGTAGGAGAATGCCAAATCCACAAAGGCGTAGATATTTCCATACACTGCTGAATCAAACAATATTTCTCGTCCACGTTCTAGTTTTTCTTTATCGATTTGTGCAAGATACGTGACTGGCAAGTTATCATTTACAGCAGCAGAAATTTGTGGAGATACCTTTTCACCCGTTAACGCTTGAGAAACCAAATTCATTCCAAGAGCATATGCAGCGTCAGAATCTCTTAATGCTACCATGCTTTCCAGAGCGCTTTGTTCATAATTCGAATAAGGATGAACTTCTTGTTCCATAGATAGAATATTGGTTCGTGGTGCTCCCCAACTGGCAAACCAATCCTGGACATTTTCACCGATACCAGACTCAATAAATTCGTCAATAGTATAACATTTTTGAGTGATTAGCGGCTCTTTAGCTGCCTCACTCTCTTCTCTTTCTATCTTTAAATCTTCAGATTTAACTACTTTTTTAGATGCAATTATTTCTTCGGGGCTTTCATCGATAATTTTATCGCTTGATTTGTTAGTGTAATAGTCATTGACAAAATACGAGAACAATATAAACAAAAGGACAACAAAAAGAGAACGTACTATTTTTTTCATTGGTTAACCATTTATTAGAAATTTAAGAAAGGTTGGCAAGAAGCCAACCTTAATATACAAACATGAAGTCACAAAGAATTATTGCACCTTGGTTACGTCATCGCACTTATGAGATATTAGTGACACTCACTATATCGCCAATAACCCACAAGTTAGATATTAGTGACACTCACTATATCGCCAATAACCCACAAGTTCAATCGTCAATCTCTTACAAAAACTTACGACTTGTCGTCTATTGCCTTTTGGTTGAATTGAGCATACTAGTCCTGCATCAAATTACTCAAGGAAGAGACTATGGCGATAAAGCGCAGTGAACAAATCGATCCTGAAAACGGCGGTTATTATCATTTAATGAGCCGCTGTGTTCGGCGCGCTTTCTTGTGTGGTAAAGATCCGGATACAAAAAAAGACTACGACTACCGACGCCAGTGGATTGAAAACCGTATTCTAGAGTTGGCCGAATACTTTGCAGTTGAAGTCTATGCCTACGCTGTGCTGCATAACCACTACCATTTAGTGGTGTATGTCGATCCAAAAGCGCCACAAAACTGGTCGGATTTAGAGGTAGCTGAGCGTTGGCTTAACGTTTTTCCAGGCAAGTTAAATAATCCTAAATTCGCTCAGCAACGTGCCTACCGGCTTCAAGCCATACTCAAAGACAAAGAGCTACTAGCGACTTATCGCGAGCGACTTGGGAATTTATCGTGGCTGATGCGCCGGATTAATGAGCCACTCGCTAAAAAAGCCAATAAAGAAGATTCTTGCAAAGGGCATTTCTGGGAATCACGTTTCAAATCCCAAGCATTGCTTGACGAAGGAGCCGCTTTAGCCTGTATGGCGTATGTGGACTTAAATCTTATCCGCACTCGCAAGGTCAAAACCTTGGCCGAGAGTGAACACACATCGATTAAAAAGCGACTGAACGAATCAACCACAGAGCAACTCAATCAAACAATTAAAGCTGTTGCTGGACAGGTTAAAAACCGAAGTTTGGTCTTAAATTTAAAAGATTATATTGAACTCGTTGAATGGACGGCAAATTCAATTGTTTCTAAGAAAAAATCCCCAATGCCCTACCGAATTTCAGGAACGCTTGACCATCTTAATTTA
>Ga0316209_1001003_pt1 | contig 35220 bp, 36 predicted proteins | sample 6monopyrite_MG_FD_204945 | JGI IMG/M metagenome (GOLD analysis project Ga0316209, IMG submission 204945) | Microbial mat bacterial communities from mineral coupon in-situ incubated in ocean water Damariscotta River, Maine, United States -... | ecosystem: Environmental > Aquatic > Marine >...
AATGATGCTTGTGCTATTCCAACGGTACTGCGTAACCAGCGAATTATTTTCTGGCTAGTGACTGTTTTACTGGTCGCCCTGTTGACCTTTCCTTATTACGGCCTGATGTTTTTTGAATAAGATTTTTATTCAATTAAATAAATTTGGACACATTATTTTAATAAATAATATTTTTGGAGTTTTATTATGCAATTAATTTTACGCACCACATTTTTATTCACATCACTCATGTTCAGTTTACTCGGTTCCGGACAATATGTAACTGCCGCTGAAAATAAAACCGTAATGCTTGATGTGCCGGGTATGACTTGTAGTTTTTGCCCAATCACTATTCGCAAAGCCTTAAACAAGGTTCCCGGTGTTATCGAAGCGAAATCCGATTATGATACTAAGTCAGCGACAGTAACCTTTGATCCGGCAATAACAACAATCGAAGCCTTAATTAAAGCGACCGCCAATGCCGGTTATCCTTCGACGCTTAAAAAATAATTTTCACAACAAGATAAAAGGGAAAGTGATATGAGTAATTGCTGTAACGAAGAAACGCCTGTTCATAACAGTGAAAAAAAAACGTTTCCACGTAAATTTTCTTGCCCAAAAAACAACAAAAACTATGTAGCTGTCGCCAAGAAAACGATTGTTCATCATATTAACAGTCCCTGGGAAAGTGAACTCAAAGAAGAACAATATTATTTTTGTGATGACCCTGAGTGTGATGTTGTATATTTTGGTATCAACGGTTCTGTTATCAGTAAATCTGAACTTCGTACAACCGTTGGAGTGAAAGAAAAAGATAAAAATGAATTGATCTGTTATTGCTTTGGTGTTTCTAAGGCAATGGCAGCAGGAAATGCCGAAATAAAAAAATACGTTAGCAGAAAGACTAAAGAGAATTTATGCGCCTGTGAAATCCGTAACCCTTCGGGTCGATGTTGTTTAAAGGACTTTCACTAATCACACCACATTTATTATGAACACATAAAATACTGCCTTCTGTTTTAAACCTGAACATCAGAACAATAAGCTATCAACTCATACTTCACCCACCTAAAAAGCTAAATAGAATTTAGATATTTAGCGTGCTTACAACAATTGTAATCCACACTTAATCTGCCTATCACAGTAGTGTCATATTTATTAATAATACTGCATCTACTACCTCAATCTGTCGAAATACAATGGAGATGTAACATGAAATTAAAAAAAACATTACTAACGAGTGCAATATCGTTAGCATTTATTACCGTTACACATGCTGATGACACAAACATCATTCCTGCTCACCAATCTGCTAATCCATGGTTTATTGATGGAAAAGCTAATGTTAATGCCAAAGATTTTTTCTCTGGCAAAACAAAAGTTAAAAATGTCATTCTCTTTGTCGGTGATGGTATGGGTGTTTCTACGGTAACCGCAGCTCGTATATTAGAAGGTCAAATGAAAGGCATGCAAGGTGAAGAAAATAATCTCAGCTTTGACCTGTTCCCATTCACAGGTTTAGCGAAAACATACAATGTTGATGCGCAAACACCGGATTCAGCTGGCACGATGACCGCAATGATGAGCGGAGTTAAAACGGATGTGGGGGTTATCGGGGTTGATGAAGATATAATACGCGGTGACTGCTCAACCGTCGCCGGCAACGAACTTGTCACTGCGCTGGAACTGGCAGAGCTCGCAGGTAAATCTACAGGTATTGTTTCAACTGCCCGTATTACACATGCAACACCGGCTGCAACTTATGCTAAATCTGCTGATCGCAACTGGGAAGATGACTCCGATATGCCAACAGTAGCAAAAACAACCGGATGTACAGATATTGCTTCGCAGTTAGTTAACTTTGAAAGTAATTTAAAAGCACGCTTCCCAGATGCCGAGAATATAGATGGTATTGAAGTTGTCATGGGCGGAGGACGTCGTCACTTCCTGCCTAAGGATATTGCCTATAATAGTCCTGACGCAGTCAGCTCAATTGAAGGTGACCGCAAAGATGGCCGTGATTTAACAGCAGAATGGAAAACGGCATACCCAGATGGCGCTTACGTTTATGACCAAAATGGTTTCGATTCAATTGATACCGAAACTACTCAACGTGTTTTCGGATTATTCAACGAATCACATATGCAATATGAAGCAGATCGTGGCAATGATATCGCTGGTGAGCCTTCTTTAAGCGAGATGAGCAGCAAAGCTATCGACATTCTGAACAACAATAAAAAAGGTTATTTCCTAATGGTTGAATCAGGTCGTATCGATCATAGTCACCATGCAGGAAACGCTTACAATGCCTTGACGGAGACTATTGAGTTCTCAAAAGCCGTAAAAGCCGTTGTTGACGCTGTCGATATGAGCGAAACACTGATCATTGTTACCGCTGACCACAGTCATGTATTCACTATTGCTGGTTATCCAAAACGTGGGAACCCCATTCTGGGTAAAGTCGTTGCTGTTGGCAAAACATCTCCTCAACTTGCTTCTGATGGCATGCCATACACAACACTGGGTTATGCAAATGGTCGTGGTTTCCGTGACTTAGGAGACGAAACTAATGCAGATGCAACATATAGTATAGCAAATGACAATGGCCGTAAAAATCTGACTGCGGTGAATACTGAGGCAGCAGGTTTTCATCAGGAAGCTTTGATTCCATTGGGTTCAGAAACACATGCAGGTGAAGACGTAGCCATCTACGGGGCAGGACCAGGTGCCCACATGGTAAGTGGTACCAATGAGCAAAGCGTTATATTTCACGTAATGAACAAAGCTGCAAAATTGCAGGAAAAAGCTGAAGATGCATTAGACGATTAATATATTTTAAGTTTATTGCAAAATGAGGGGCTAACTGCCCCTCATTTTTTAATTAAAAAAAACAGGTTAAAATTTTATGGTTCGATATATATTACCGCTTTCATTTTTATTCATTTTTTCACATACCACGTTAGCGACATGTAAAATAAATAATGCGGTAATCGGCGCAAAATATAAAATCACTACGCAGCATATAAAAACAGATAAAAGTAATACCCGTTATCTGCTTTTATGGCGTAATAATAAACAGGTCGCCCAGCAACTGTCTGATACAGGTGTTACAGAAGTATGGGAGAAAACAAATAATGGTTTATTGCGGCTGGTACGTTATTTTGATAAACATCACCGTGGCATCGAGTATCAACCCAATGAAATCAACAATGGCAAAGGTGATAAAAACTGGGACGTAAAAAGCCAGCTTATTGCAGATAAACTTATTAAATCAATGCATAAAAAATCAGAAAAAGGTAAAGTTTGTGAAAATATAATAAATTACACATTAAAAACCAATAATAAAAAAATAAATTTGAACTGGTTAACACAACAAAATTTGATTAAAACATATAGTGAAACCAGCGCGTTAGGTAAAATAAAATGGGAACTTATTGAAGTAACAACTGACAAAAAACAAATCAATAACGTATTTTCCATCAGATCAGATTATCAAACAACAGACTATGCTGATATTGGTGACAACGAGTCAGATCCTTTTTTAATGAAAATGATTAACCTTGGTTTTGTAGAGCATGCTGCGGATGGGTTTTATGATACAAACGGTAACAGCTTAAAGGGACATCATCGCCATTAAAATTTAATTTATGATTAAAGCAAACAACTGAGAACACTACGACAAAACGATGGAGCAGGAAACACGTCATTGCGAGTGATAGCACAATAATAAAAACCTATACAAAGGCTGTAATCGCTTTTTCTAAATCATCCATTGATTTACAGCTGTTTATATCCTCTGCGCTCAATTTTAATTTTAATTCATTGTCAATTAATTCAAATATTGCAGGAAACTGTTCAATCTCAGAATTATATTTTTTTAGAAACTCATCCCGGTGCAGAAATTCGCATTCAGCATCTAAGTCCTGAATAAAGTCTTTCCATTCACTTCGTTCATTTAAATATGAGTGTGAAATAGCGCAAAGGTTACACTCGTAAGTTTGTGGCGAAAACACCTTATGCGCAATATCCGTTAAGGTATTAAACATACCGCTATCTGCGTTATAGACAAAGACTAATTGTTTATTCATTTTATTGACTGGTCGCTTGAGAAAAGTGACGAATAGTTTTAAGACCCAGTAAAACCCAGGGAGTTCCATGCATTAATAAATCAAATATATCAATCGGTTTTGCAAGGCTACCATCGAATAACATTTTCAGTTTTTCCCAAACATGCGGCTCTGGTACGAAAGGTGCTAAACCAAGTAATAACGCAATCATAACCAATGTAATAAAAGGGATTTTATCTAACCAACTCATATTAATTTCCTTAACTTGTTTCATTTAGTAATTCCGGGTAACGCTGTAAATCTTCCGGGCGATCGACATCGTGCATTATATCTAATTCTTTATATGACCAGGATAGTTCATTGAGAGCATTTTCAGTTTGAACAAAAACAGTTCCACTACCCCAGGAAATATTTTGAAAAACTTTTGAAGAATACTGCCTCAAGCCCAGCAGCACATAACCCCCATCGACAGCCGGGCCAATAACAGCATTGTTTTCAGCCAAAGATGCAAACGCCTGTGATATGTAAGCTTCATTTATATCGGGACAATCTGTACCAATTACAACCACGTTCTCATATTTTTGCAGTGCAACAGAAAAGGCAAAAGCCATGCGCTCGCCTAAATCCGCACCATATTGGTTTGATAATGCAACGGGGAAATTATTTTCACAGTTCATAAAAAAACTTGTTGTCCTATCAGGCGTACAACATAATTCTATATCAACCCCATTAATTGCTGTAGTTTTTGTTAGAGTGTTGAGTAATAAATTTTTATGCACTGTTAACGACTGTTCTTCAGAGTAATCTGGTTGCAGACGCGTTTTCACCTCTCCCAAAACGGGAGATTTAGTAAAGATTAACAGTTTATTTTTATTCTTAAGCATTACTTGTATTGTAACGCTATTTTATTAGCGCTAACGCCTAACCAAAATAAAAAACGCAGTTTCCACATTAAAACAACCGTCGATAAAATGCCATTTTTCTCCCAGCGCCGACTAGACGTAATGAGCTTTTCTTTTACACAGGCAGGTCGGGAAAATTTCTTAAGATTTTTGCTTATCGCAATATCTTCCATTAACGGGATATTTGGAAAACCACCTGTTTGATTGAATAAAAGCTTATCAATAAAGATACCCTGATCACCCGTTACAATCCCGGTCAAACAAGAGCGCAGATTCATCATATTTCCAATAATACGAAATAAAATATTTTTCCCGGATAAATGAATATTAAACCTGCCCCATGGCTTGTTTTTCAAGGCATGTTGAATATGCTTAATGGCACCTTCAGGGATTAACGTGTCTGCATGTAAAAACCATAAAACTTCGTTCTTAGAACATGAAGCACCTTTATTCATTTGTATCGCACGACCAGCACTGGAGATAATCACTTTATCCGCAAGAGACTCGGAAAAAGACACTGTTTTATCGGCACTACCACCATCAACAACAATCACTTCATGGCCTTGCTGCCGAACTACCTGCAATTGTTGAAGAAGAGGTTTGATCGAGTCTTCTTCATTTAATACTGGGATAATAATTGATATAAACATAATTCTCTATTTCTAGTGCCCGGCGAAATTCTCAACAGAATAATGATTTCAAATAAACTGGGGGGATTGTGAGAAACTGGAGTACAAGGTGAATCTGATGAAAAAGCGGAGCGTATAATAATATGTGAGCATTTTGAAGATGATTCGACGCCGTAATCTAGTTTCTCAAAATTCACTTTTAAACCAAAGCGCCGCCGCAGCTTGAACCCTGCCCCGCGGTACACCCATAACAATGATCGGCAACAATAATATCTTTTTTGTTTAACCGGCCAGATGACAAGTCGCGCAAATGTACTCTAGTACCTGCATCTGTTATAGGTAAATCGAGCATTTGATTAAAATCACAGTCGTAAACATAGCCCTGCCAATCAACACTAATCAAATTACGACACATTACTGTTTCTAAATTAGCATTTTGATAAGCCGATTTTAACAAAGCCATATAGCCATCAAACTCACCTTTTGAAATTAAAGTACTACCAAATCGTTTGATCGGCATATTCGTTAAGGTGTATAAATTGTTAAAAGTAATGCCATAACGATTATTTAATTCTTTTTTATAATCTTTTTCTAACTGTTTTTGCGCCGGTGGAAGATGAGCACCAACAGGGTTATACATGAGGTTAAGTTCCAGACCGCTTCCAGCAAGACCATAACCTGAACGATTTAATAATTTTATTGCGGACACACTCGTCTGAAAAACACCATTACCACGTTGACCATCAACATTTTCCTCTAAATAACAAGGTAATGATGCAACTATTTCAATTTTGTGTTGTGCTAAAAAATCGGCAGTATCTTCCTGCCCTTGCTCATGTAACACAGTGAGATTACAACGATCGATAACATGAATGCCCATCGCTGTTGCTGTTTTTACTAAATAACGAAAATGAGGGTTTAATTCAGGCGCGCCACCGGTCAGGTCCAATTTCTTAATATTATTATCGACCAAAAAACGAATAACATCCTCAATCGTTTCTTCCTGCATATTTTCTTTACGCGTAGGCCCGGCACTAACGTGACAGTGCAGACAGGATTGGTTGCACAGATAACCCAGGTTGACTTGCAGGGTTTCAAGCCTGTCACGTTTAATCATGGGGAAATCTGTTGCGGCTAATAAAGGTAATGTTGCATGCATATTCTATCCGTCTGTTTGATATTAAATTCCAACTGCAATAAATCTTATAAAAGAAAATTTACAGGCAAAAAGTTTCCATCGATTGTGCAAGTATACCAGCGACGATATTAAAAAAGCTGATTTAATATCCATCTTTAGTTAAGGGTTAATAATATGGCGCATCGATGCATCTTAGAAATGTTATCCTGATGTGCTCCGGGATAATTTTTTACTCTGTTTTTTTTTATAATTAACTATACTGTACTGTAAACATTTAACAAGCCTGATGCCATAGGCTAACTCGCAGCATTTCTTTTATCACTTTCTCGGCTTCGTGAATAAAACACAACACGGTAAACAAACTCACCTCTATATTTGCTCATTATTCTAAAGTACACTTTTATATAAAATATAACTGGCAACAAAAACTAAAAACAGACCAAAGCCCCGCTGTAGTAATCTACTTGGCAAGCGCTTACTCATTAAACTACCTATAACACTACCTACGATAGCAATTGATGTAAAACCGGCCATTAATGCATAATTAATATCAACCACACCGGCATACCCCGCAAACCCAGCGAAAGATTTTAACGCAACAATACTCAGTGAGGTGCCCACTGCTTGCTTCATAGCTAAACCTGACAATAAAACAAGTGCCGGAACAATTAAAAAGCCGCCACCCACACCGACTATGCCCGTTAATATCCCAACAGCAATACCATGAACAGCGATATGCGTATATTGCAACTCATCACCAGTGCTATCAACACGGTCTGTCACCGCGGCAGCGCCAGCAGACTTATGCTTTGGCTTTAGCATTTTGTAGGCTGCGGCATACATCACTAAAGCAAAAATGGTTAATTGAATAACAGTGGGCGTGATAACACCCAGTAATGCTCCAGCATACGTTCCTATTACACCAAAGACACCAAAAACAGCGGTAATTTTTAAATTCACATTACCCCAGCGCCAATGCTGTAGCGCGGTAATCGTTGCCGTTACGGCAACGATTCCAAGACTCATTGCGATAGCCGATTTTGCATCAACATCCAGCAAATACAGTAACGCAGGTGTCGTAACAATAGAGCCACCACTGCCAAAAATACCCAGTAATAAACCTGTAATTAAACCTGAAATAAGCACTGCGATTGACATAATCCACTCACTATTCAATTAATTAATTGAATAATAGAATAAACTATCTGTTATTAAAGTCAAGACAAACATCATGCTAATTTGACTAACATAACATATTGATTTAAATGTAATTTTAAGAATAATTACAGTGTGAGGGTTGAACGGCCAAATAAATATACGCAGCGTTTAATTAGTGTTTATGATAATCAGTGAGGAGAGTGACATGACAGCAGAATGCTGGACGGGACATGGTTTTGGCTTTGTGTGGATTTTTCCAGTCGTCTTTCTTGCTGTACCAACATATTTAATACGAGGCATGTTCGGACAAAATAATAATCCGAACCAAAACACGACAACTGAAACAGCCCGTGAAATTTTAGATAAACGCTTTGCCAGAGCTGAAATCCATAAAGAAGAATATGCGGAAAGAAAAAGAACCCTAAGCAGTTAAAATATTCTGCCTCCCCTCTCCAGGGGAAGCAGGAGCTTTACTTTTATGCCTTCGGATAACCCGCTTCATTCCACGAAGTCATGCCATTACGAATGACATGCACATCAGCAAAACCATGCTTCGTTAATATCTGGGCAGCTTTTGCTGAACGCCTGTCTGTACGGCAAATTGTCATGACCGTTTTTTCCTGAAAGTCTTCTATTTCAGAAAGCCGTTGTTCCAGCTCTTCAACCGGAATTAAAACTGAATCTTTAACATGCCCCTGTTCACCAACATAATCAGCAGCAGAACGAACATCTAATAACAGCACGTCTTCTTTGGCATCCATTTTTTGTTTTAACGCCTCAACTTCCATCATTGGGCCACGGCGTAAGCGACCAATTAAACTGGGTAAAAAAGCAACCAATGCTAACAATGCAATAGCCAACATAATTTTTTGAATTAAACCATCACCACCAGCAACTGCTTCACGTCCAACATAACCCAAATAGGTATAGGCAATGGCACCGGGCAACATAAAAATATAAGTTGCTATTGAATAATGACTAAATTTTATTTTTGTTAATCCCAGTGCATAATTTAAAACGTTAAACGGAAACAAAGGCACCAGACGAACGAAAGCAACAAACTTCCAACCTTCACCTTCAACACCTTGTTTTAATGCCTTCATTCGGCCAGCCGTTTTTTTCTCCACCCAGTCATGCGCCAGGTAACGCGCAGCAAGAAAAGATATCATCGCGCCAATGGTTGCAGCCGTTAAATTATAGAAGGTGCCAAACACCGGACCGAATAACGCACCACCGGCTAAAGTAAGCACGGCGCCGGGTAAAAACAACACGGTGCCTACTGCATAGATCAACATAAACACAACAGGCCCGGCACTACCGGCGTTGTTAACCCAGTTTTCAAGAGCAGTCGCGTCAAATTGATCACGATAAATAACCGCGGTAGTAATGCCGGCAACTAATAGAAGTAATAAACTAATTCGTAATATTTTTTTCATTTCATTATCTCATTAATAACTTTAAATCCCCTCGTCGTTGCGAGGAAGCAGTGAAAATATATTTTTCAGTGGTGACGCGACAATCTAAAAATAAATACCCTTTAACATGAGATTGCTTCAGTCACTTTTTTCCTTCTATGCCCTAATCTGTGGAACACGTAATGACAAGGTTTGCTTTATTTTTCGTTTTCTGTGTCAGACCACTGCCGACGATTAATGGTATAACCTGATATTTTTCCTTTAAAAGGTAAAGTTAACAATCCAGGTAACCAGGAAACTTGTTTAGGATCGTTGAACTTACGAATCCCAATTTTCATACCTGTTTGTCCACCACGCGGTTGTTCACGATAGGTTCCGAACAGACGATCCCACCAGGTTAAACTGAAACCAAAATTACTATTGGTTTCATCATCTTCCACTGAGTGGTGTACCCTATGCATATCAGGCGTAACTAAAAACCAGCGCATCACTTTATCGACCATCTTCGGTAAACCAATATTACCGTGGTTAAACATTGCTGTTGCATTTAGCATTATTTCAAAAATTATGACGGCAATAACCGCGGGGCCAAGCAATAAAATCGTCGCAAACTTAATTAACATGGATAAAATAATTTCAATGGGATGAAAGCGTGCGCCGGTTGTTACATCATAATCAGGATCAGCATGGTGAACACGATGTAAACGCCATAACACTGGAATGGCGTGCACCATCACATGCTGAAGATAAATCACAAAGTCCATAATAATAACCGCAGCGATGACCCCGTACCAAAATGGAACATCATAATAATTAAATAGTCCCCAACCTTTTTCGGATGCTAACTGAGCCACGCCGACTGCAGCAGCAGGAAAAAGAATACGAAGAAGAAAACTGTTGAAAAAAACGAGGCCAAGGTTATTTGTCCAGCGAACCGCTTTGGAAATGGTTAAAGCGCGTCTGGGCGCGACAACCTCCCATAAACCAATCAAAACCAACATACCAAAGAAAAAGCTCATACGAACTTCCTTCTCATTTGCTAATAAAAATTCATCAAAAGACATTGTCCACCTCTCAAGTGTGATGATTCCAACACCAGGCTATTTTTCCGGGAAATCAATCAGACTTGCCCCAGAAATTAATCGCGCTATAATTAATAAAACCCAAGTCTAGCATTCAATTAACTACTTGAATAGTTAAATACCGTTAAAATTATGAAACCTGATACCTTTAAAAGTGACCTTTTTCTCCAGTTTGCCCGTGTCGGCAAAGCATTAAGTAATGCTAACCGTTTGGAATTATTAGAGTTTTTAGCTCAGGGCGCGCGTAGCGTCGAAAGTTTGGCCACATTAGCCAGCCTCAGCGTGGCCAATACTTCTCAACATTTACAGCAATTAAGACAGTCTGGGCTGGTTACAAGTCGAAAAGAAGGCTTAAAAGTCTATTATAGTCTCAGCGGAGATGACGTGATTGCTTTGCTAGATTCCTTGAGAAACGTCGCCGAACGGCACATTTCTGATGTTGATAAATTAGTAAACACCTTCCTCACGGCCAAAGATGATCTGGAGCCCATCCCCGCAGGCGAGCTACTGGAAAAAGCGAAACAAGATCTCATTACCGTCATGGATGTACGCCCCAAAGAAGAATTTGAAGCCGGCCATGTGCAGGGGGCGATTAACATTCCGATGGATCAACTTGAGCAACATTTACAACAATTCGATCCTGAGCAGGAAATTGTTGCCTATTGCCGTGGCCCCCACTGCATTCTTGCCTTTGAAGCGGTTGAACAATTGCGGAGCAAAGGATTTAAAGCACGACGTTTAGAACACGGCTTTCCTGAATGGAAAGTCGCAGGACTACCGACAGAAGAACTTACTGATAACGCTTAAGAAAAATATAATGAAAAATCGACTACAAAAAATATTTTCCCCCATTCTTAATATTTTTGAAAAAAACAACAATGAATTTGTTTATCGGCCATTAAATCGAAAAATTGTTTTATTTATCAGTGCAACTTTTTTTTTGCTCGCCTTTGCTTTACCCATCTATATGCCGCAACTCATTGAGATGGGATTCTGGTTCGTGATGTTGGTATTTGGTGGCTTGAGTTCAGTGGGTTTAATTGTTGGTATTTTTGGATCTGATAAAGCGGTAGCTAAACTGCTGGGCAGTCGATAAAGTTGAAAACCAAACAACGTTCCCGTTAATTTTTTGGTATAGAATAAACAGAAAAACAATTTTTTCCCTTTTCCTTAGCCTGATACAAAGCTTCATCTGCAGCTTGCAATAGTCCATTAACACTATGGAAGTAACTTTCACCGGAATAAATAACCGTACCTAGTGAAATACTCATTGGTAATTTTTTTCCATCAACATCGACGCTGACACTATCGTTAAAATTCTTAACCAGGCGTGCTAACAAGCTTATAAACTTTTCAGGTGTTGAGTCATTCAACATCAGTAGAAATTCATCACCACCATAACGTGCAACAACATCTGCTTCCCGTGTATTTGTAGTAAAATAATCAGCAAGAGTTTTCAGCACATTATCGCCAACCAGATGGCCATATGTATCATTAATTATTTTAAAATCATCAATATCAATAAAAGATAAAGCAAAAGGCTTACCATTAACCTTTGATTTATCAAATTCAAACATCAATATGTCATAAAAATATTGTCGGTTGTAAACATTGGTTAAACTGTCTAACTGGCTTTCCTTTTCGATCATCTCGACTTTTTTGGTAATGTTTTCTATCTCCTGATTTGCATTTTCATGCTCTCTGCTGGAAAGAATACTTTTTTCTATTAATAAGTCACGAGCTAAATCTACCACACGTCTGCGATCTTGCTCTTCTACCAGAGAAATTTCAAACATTGATGAAATGTCAGGTAATGACGCATCAATTTCAACAATAAGTTCGTTAAACTCATCTTCATCCAAATCAAAAACTGTATTAATAAGCGGTAAAAGTATTTGTAAAGGCTCACTTGACTTATCATCCAGCCAGATATCAGCAAGACTTCCGGAAAGACTTAAACAATAATGAAAATGTCCATTCGACGTTTTGCCGGCAGGCATATTCAAATTTAAAGAGTGGCTGTACTTAACTGAATTCGTTATTAATTCAGGTAATCCCCATGACTCAAGCAGCCAGGCACCGACTAAAGGATGCTCTGTATTTAATATTTCATTTTCATAAGCAATGTAGTCCATATGCTTTAAAGGTGTTCTGACATCATCTGGATAAGGTGAATTATCCATAGCAGAAATAACCAGAATGCCAATATCTTGTAATAAACTCGCTAAAAATAAATCTTCTACTTTTTCGATTTTAAGTCGGGTTCCAAGAATACGTGAAATTGATGCTGCAAGAATTGAACGTCGCCAAAAGTTCGCATGTGTAAAGTTTTTACCTAAAGAACTCGGCAGAGAAAAGCAAAGGGCGACCGTTAAAGTTGCCTTACTACCTAATAGCATTAATGCATCATACAAATTATTGACACTGCTATTTTTAGAATAAAAAGGTGAATTAGCAAGTTTTAGTATTTTCGCAGAAAGTGCAGGATCCATAGAAATAATAGATTGAATTTGTTCAAGCTCAATATCCGGATCTTTGCTTGCATCAATTATTTTTAATGCTATTGCAGGCAAGCTGGGTAAATTAGTACAGCTATCGAGTATTTTTTTTAATTCAGGTGTAACTGAAGAACGTGTATTAGCCATAATCTCGTTATTTTCCTATACAGCAAGAAAGCCAGCTTACTGCCAAACATATCAGCAATATGCATAAATAGTTAACAACACTTAAAAATTATTAACTATCATATTTACAATGTTTATATTAAGGAATATCAGAAAACAAAAAGGAAACAGCCTTTCTAAAACGCTCTCTCGCCTGATTTTTCCCTGTTAGGCTCAATCTGGATGCCATTTCTTTCCAGCTTAATTTTTCTACACACTTCATATTTAAAATATGTTTCATATCATGAGGTAAAGTCCTACTCTTTAACTTGGTTAACCTCATTGCTACATATTTGTTAATCGCCGAAATACAGAGTTCGTAGCCTCTAGAATAACGAATAAAAGAATCTAAATCTTTTTCCTCAAAAGGGGAAAGTGTTAATTCTGTTTGGTTTTTAAAATTAAATTCATTTTTTAATACAAGCGGCATATCCTTTAAAACATCATCAAACCATAATTTTAATTTATCATTAAATTGTATACCAGCTATATTTCTTATTTTTGCGCCCTTTGAGCTCAACTCGTGCAACATAACAGCTGCATGTTCGCCGCTGGTCTGTTCTCTGCTAAAACCAATTCGAACCACATCAAAATTTAACGTCCTCCAAAAACTGAGGAGTTCCGGATTCAGGCCAAAGCTGGTACCAATAGCATCCCGCCCCCGTGCCTTTTCTGTATCAACAATAAATTTTACCAAGCCGGTCCCAATCCCCTTATGTTGCAACTCAGGATGAACGGCAATGCGCATAACACGCGCGTAATCCAATATTGCGGCATTCTCAATGCCACAGTGATACGTTAAAGTTTGTGCGAGTAAATGGCCTAAAGGGCGACGCTCTCCCTGGTAAACTTCAGAGGAAAGTGCTTCTGAAAAAGAGCCCTCATTTATGACTAACGCAACAGCAACAACATGACGGCAGTACAGACTAACATAAACAGATATATCATTGTTATTTAATAGGCTTTTCAAATCTTTTGGTCGTGTTCGATAATGCGCAATAACCAATAAAGAAAATATTTCTTTTAATCGATTACTGTCCGCTAATTCATTTTTATTTAATAAGCGATGCTCAATATCATGACAATTTAATTCTTCCGGGTTATCTATATCAACAATTTCTGCATCTAAACATAACAAATCAAACATCCATTTTTCCAATGGATCATTTTCAGCCCAGCGTATTGGTGCTTGCATTTTCAGTTTGAGCCAGCCCTTATATTTTTCATCTAGTTCACGGTAAAAACGTAATGCAAAGCCCCGTCCTGTACCTTCATAACCATGAACAGTTGTCGCAAAAACACATTGCGGATAGATATTTAAGAAAGAAGATAAAATGGGAACAGGAATTGCTGCCGCTTCATCGACAAATAATATATCGGCTCTTATATTGTTCTGTATTAAGTTATCCGGAGAATAAAATTTAACTGCTGTTTCAGCATACTTCACACAAGCACGCGTCACTACCGCGTCCTCAAGAGTATCTGCTATATGTTTAAAAATAATATCCGTTGCGGATAAACGGGGCGCAGTAATCACAATATTTGTTAAGCCTGATTTTAGTAATCTTGCTATCGTAATGCCCAGCGCGGCTGACTTTCCTCTGCCCCGGTCAGAAACTAACACAACAGGTAATCCATTTTCATTATTTAATGCTTGCTGTATCGACTCAACGGCTTGCTGCTGGTCTAAGGTTAAAAAAGGGGCTTTATAATTATGAAGAGCAGAGGAAGTTCTTGTAGCAGGTGCAATATTAAAATTAGTACTATCCTGATCTATTACAATCAAATCAGAATGCTGAGAAATACTTTGTATTAGTCGACGACTAAAAGGTGAGGAGTATACCCTGTCCCAGCTCGCTACCTCCGGTAGTAATAAGAAAAATAATCCTCCACCAATAACAATCCCGCTTATTGCCGCAAAACTATCCGGATTAAAGTCATTATTAGCATCAAAAATAACAACTTGTTTCTCTTTGCCTAACCAAATCCGGGTTTTTGTAACCTCAACAAAAGGAAAGACATAAGGGTTTTCTTCGCCCACCCACAACGATTCATTTTCATATCCCGATAAAATGTCTATTAAGCTGTTTTTCTGCCACTCTCTGCGGCCTGACAGGACAAAAACGTGTCTATGTAGCGATGAATTTTTCCGGCTGGAAAGAATTAATTTTATTTGTGAGAAATTATGTGACAAGTCTTTTCCTTAATAAACATAAGAGCTTAAGACTTTTTTTGCTTTCTAACCCAAAGGTCGGCATATTTTGCAAAAGTGGAATGAGCCGATAACATGGCAAGCAACAGTCCTTGTCGTCCGTCTAAAAAACCAAAACGAAAAACATACATTTTTAAAAAACAAGCCACGCCGTGAAGAAAACCTTGCGACAAAGAAGAAGACTTTCCTCTTTGCTCTCTCTGTTCAGCCCATGCAGCTGCATAACCCGCGGACTTAACGAGATAATGTTCTAAATCCCTGTAAGTATAATGAAGTAAATCTCCTTTTAGTTTAGTTAACTTCATAGCACTATTATATTCCAGCTTTTCATGAACTAACTGACTGCTATATTGCGCCGACTCTTTTGCGTAAAGCCGGGTAACATAATCCGGATACCAACCGCTGTGACGAATAAAATCACCAAAACACCAGGATAATCGGGGTAATGCATAAACAGTATTTTTATTATCGAGGGAAATAGCTTTTTTTATTTCACTGCTTAGTTCCTCTGTTAAACGTTCATCTGCATCGAGCATTAAAATCCAGTCAGTCGTCACAAACTCCTGCAAGCGCTGGCGCTGTATACCATAACCTTGCCAGTCTGCATTTATATAAACTTTGTCAGTATATTTTTTTGCAATTTCAATGGTTTCATCGTTGCTGCCTGCATCCAGTACAACTATTTCATTCGCCCACTTAACTGTCTCTAAACATTCAGCCAGATTTTGTTCTTCATTTTTAACAATTAGCGCTACAGTTAGACTTGCCACATTTATTCCTATATCTAATCAATTTACCAGCATTAAATGAGCACCCGCTGTCTTAAAATCATATTTATCATATATTTCAATAAGATCTTTAGCGGAATATTTATGCCCAGTTTTATCACCAAAAATATAAAAATGACTAAATATTTCACTAACAATTTCGGTAAATTTTATTTTATCAATCCCAACACGTTTCAACATATAAGGCGTAAATTCCATACAAACAGGTACATTTTTATTCTCTTTAAAGAAATTTTTAGCGCCCTGCAAAAAATGTCCTTCAAAACCCTGAATATCCATCCACACAAACTTAATAGCTTTTACATCAATATCCTTATGCTCTGATAAAAAATCATCTAATGCTGTTGATTCAACACTTATTATTCTGCGTTCACTCTCGTTAAATATATCAACCTCAGAAACTTCACCATCACGAACCCGATGATCACCATAATTTTTATCGCTCAACTCCATCTGCATAACAGAAGACCTGTCAGACAAGGCAATGTTAAATGCGTTCATTTTATCTGATAAATTATTTTGCTTAATATTCTTTTTAAGTATATTAAAATTATTTGGATTTGCTTCGAAGACGAGAGCAGATGAAAAAATACCGGCATTTATAAAACCAATGGAACTCATTCCAATATAGCCACCCACATCAAGAACCATACCATCATTATCTGCAGATAAATAATGTTTATCTTTAAGAAACTTCACACTATTAATCATTAGTTCACGTTCGAACTCACGCTCAACATGTAAACTACGACCTAAAGTACGATCTTTACTGTCAAAACTTAGTAAACCATTCCAGGTTTTTACTGTACTTATATGTTTTGCTCTTAAATAAACGCCAAATAGCCACTGCATTCTTCTTTTAAATCTGATAATTTTTCTCATTTTCATAAATATACTCTTATTGAAAACCCGGTTTTAATAGTATGGAAAGAACTTCACGCGGCATGATTTTTTTCAAACAATCTGTATGTCCCAGCGGGCAGACCCTTTTAAAACAGGGACTACAGCTAAGGCTAAGATACTGTATTTTTGCCTTATTAGTCAGGGGCGGCGTGTAGTCAGGTGTTGATGAACCATAAATGGCCACCAGGGGAATATCGACTGCGGCCGCAACATGCATCAACCCGGAATCATTTGTTACCGCACTTTTACAAACTGATAACAAGTCAATACAATCTTCCAGCTTTGTTTTTCCGCAAAGGTTAATAGCGGAATTATTTTTAGCTATGCTTGCGGCAGCCAAGTGATCTTTTTCTGAACCTAAAATCCAGACCTGAATACCTTGTTCAATTAATTCATTTGCCAATATAGCATAATATTCAACTGGCCAACGCTTTGCTTCACCGTATTCTGCGCCAGGTAAAAGCGCGATAACAGGGTGCGTTAAATCAAGCTTAAATTTTTCCAGTAATTGCTTTAGATTATTTTTATCAACGCTCAGCTTTGGAAATGGGATAGCGGGTGCGGAAGCACTATTTTTATCCAGGCCTAAGTTCACATAGCGTTGTACGGTTTGTTTTAAAACATGTTTATCTAAAGCACGAATGTCATTAATGACACCGTAACGCATTTCACCGCGGTAACCCGTTCGCGTAGTTGCTTTTGCAAAAAAAGGCACTAATGCTGATTTATATGAACGCGGCGTAATAATGGCCTGATCATATTTTTTCGATCGCAGAGACTTACCAATTTTATAACGAGATAGAAAACCCAGCTCACCATGTTGCACTGGTAAATTAATCACATTACTGACTTCCGGCATTCTTGCTATAATTGGATTTGACCACTGTGGCGCTAACACATCAATCTCAACCGGATGCGAACGTTGCTTTAAAGTCATAAATAAACTTTGCGCCATGACCATGTCCCCTACCCATGCCGGGCCTGCGACTAATATTTTTTCAATATCCCTGGACATGGGATTTACTTGCACACCCGATTCACAATATTAACATTATCTTTCAAATGCTTTTCATTAATCGTACCAACAATGACGCTGCTCACACCCTGGTGAGAAAAAATATATTCAAAGGCTTTTTCTACACCGCCGCCGCCCGCAGATTTATCAGCGTGGCCACTTTGTAAACCTTTTTTGATCACAACACCTTTATTCAGTTCTGCTGCCCTGGCAATAACATCAAGATCATGATCATCACTTAAGTTTAAAGTGGCCATGACGATATCGGTATTTTCAACAACCCACATACCGCCTTCTACTGTTTTGGTTGACATACCATAAGACTGAATGAGTCCTTTCTCTTTTAACCGGCTTAATTCTTCTAATGCACCCTCGTTATTAATAATATTCATGTCATCGCCGTTTGAATGCACCAGCACCATATCCAGGCATTCACGCTTTAATCTTTTTAAACTTCTCTCCACGCTCATACGCGTATGTTTGGCAGAAAAATCAAAATGTGACTGACCGTTTTCAAAGATCTCACCCACCTTGGTCATAATCACCCAGTCATTCGGGTTTGTCATTAGTTGGCCCAGGCGCTCTTCACTGTTGCCATAAGCCGGGGCAGTATCAATAAAGTTAATACCGAGTTCCTGAGTCAGTGATAATAAGTTGCGCACCTCGTTATCATCTGGAATAGTAAAGCCTGAAGGGTATTTCACTTCCTGGTCGCGCCCGAGTTTAACTGTACCTAAACCCAATACGCTGACTTCAATTCCGGTTGAACCCATTTGTCGTTTTGTTAATGTGACCATTGTTCTTCTTCCTGCCATGGCAAATCTGCAACGACTGCATGAATAAAATCAGGCAGTTTAGTTGTGCCACTCTTTTTAATATTTTGTTTTTCTAATTCGTTAACTACATCATTTGCCAGGTTTGGTGCTAAGGCTAACTTGGTCGGCCAAGTTGTAATGATATTATCTTTTTCATAATAAAAAGATGTTGCAGGACGTTGACCCTCTTTTTGTTTAGGTTCCGCCCTATCAATATTTAAAGTCGCCCACTCAATAAATTCAAAATTTAACCAAGGCATTAATGACCTGAGTTCTTTTTTTGCCTCGTTAATTTGTTCTTCACGGGTTCGACGAATACCATCTTCGGCTAGCTGCCCACCAAGATACCAAACAATATTGCCTTGCCTGTCTTCACCACTGGTAATGGTAATACGGGGATTAACACTTGCGCCTAAACAATGTGCATAAAGTTTATCCGGCAGCCCCCCTCGCAACATCACCATTTGCAAAGGCCGTAGTTGCATTTCAGGAGTAGCTTGTCCCATTGTTCTTAATAGTTCGGCGTTGCCCTTACCTGCCGATAAAATTATTTTAGTCGCGCTAATATCCCAGCTATCACCATTAACAGATTCAACTCTTAGTTTTTTATCAGAAAAACCTGTCATTGAATTTATCTGCATAATATTATTTAAATGTGGTTTTGCTAAAGCATCAACAACACTTGCTGCATCCAATACGGGTTCATCCAGACGATAAACCTTGCCTTTAAATTTTTTATATTGAAAGGCAACGGGATACTCTTCTTTTTTAATCGCCTGCATACGACCACGTACAACCCGACTGGCAAAAAAACCGGACAAACGAGATAGTAAACCCGGTGTCGACCACATATATTGATATTCAGATAATATGTTTGCAGAAGATAGATCGACTTCGCCCTTGCCCTGTAAACAGTCCCGCCAAATTTTCGGCATAGCAAAAATTGATTCTGAAGATGCGGTTAATTTTCCAGTCAAGGCATATTTGGTTCCACCATGAATAATGCCCTGAGAAAAACGCGTTTGCCCTGCACCTAATGCTTTATTTTCCAGAAGAAGAGTTTGGTAACCGGCCTGACGTAATCGGGTTAATAACCAAAGGCCGGCAACGCCGCCACCAAAAATAACAACATCAACATTAAGTTGTTTAGCTTTTTTATCAGCCAGTTCCGTTGTCATAAAGGGTTCTACTTTTTAGTTTCAGTCTCACGAATGGTACTGATAATGCCAGTGGTTGATACGCCGTCGATATAGGTTAATACTTTAACTTCACCACCCGATTCACGCACACAATCTCCACCGGGAATTTTATCGGGATCATTGTCGCCCCCCTTAACAAGAATATCAGGCGCTAACTTACAAATTTGACGTGTTGGTGTATCTTCATAAAAAGGCACAACCCAATCAACACATTCTAATGCCGCAAGCATACGCATACGTTTTTCCATGGTGTTCACTGGTCGCTCTGGTCCCTTAAGACGTTTAACAGAATCATCATCATTCACAGCAACGATTAAACGATCACCCAATTCTTTTGCCTGTTCAAGGTAAGCAACATGACCGGCATGTAAAATATCAAAACAGCCATTGGTCATAACAACGGTTTCACCATGCTCTTTAGATTCATTTATCATTTGTAATAAAGCATCTTCATCAACAACGCCGCGTTGAATCTGGTGTTGCTTACGAATTTCTGTTCGCAATTCATCAGTACTCACTGTTGCAGTACCGACTTTACTCACCACAATACCTGCGGCAAGATTTGATAATGCCGTAGCCTCAGCAAAGGATTCACCTGCAGCAAGCGCTGCCGCTAAAACAGAAATAACGGTATCACCCGCACCGGTGACATCAAATACTTCTTTGGCGCGAGTCGGCAAATGAATGGCGGGTAAATCTTTTTGTAACAAAGTCATGCCACGTTCACTGCGTGTAATGAGCAATGCCTGTAAATCAAGACTTGCCATTAAATCCTGACCTTTTGTTACAATATCTTCATCATCAATACAGTGACCGACCACACCTTCAAACTCATGCATGTTAGGTGTGATAAGTGTTGCACCGTGATATTTTTTAAAATCTGATCCTTTTGGATCAACTAAAATAATTTTACCTGCATCACGCGCACGTTTTATAAAGTCCTGAACCTGTTTTAAAGTGCCTTTGCCATAGTCAGATAAAACAACTGCACTGACACTTTCTAACTGCGCCTGAAATTTTTCCAGTAGCTCATCTGCTTTTTCAGATTCAAAGCCGTCTTCAAAATCCAGACGAATTAATTGCTGATGACGACTTAATATACGTAGCTTGGTTATTGTTGCGGTATTGGGTAACTTATTAAAAAGACAATGAATCCCTTCTGCTTTTAATAATTTTTCCAGTGCCTGACAAGGTTCATCCTCACCGGTAAAACCCATCAAGCTGGCATTTGCACCTAATGAGGCAATATTTAAAGCAACATTACCAGCACCACCGGCGCGCTCTTCGATCTCACCCACTTTTACCACCGGCACGGGCGCTTCCGGCGAAATACGCGAGGTATCACCATGCCAGTAACGATCTAACATTAAATCACCCACAACCAAAACGTTAGCGGCCGAAAGAGAAGGGAGTTCTATTTTCATATTATTCTAATTTCCAGTGATGCCATTTCACGGATAATGAGAAGTTAGAGAACAAGACAATAATTAACGAAAAAGCGGAGTGTACGATGAGTACATGAGCATTTTGAGTTAATTATTAACGCAGTTATCTGGCTTCTCATTATTCGTGAAAGGTATCTAATCTTTTAATGCGTAAACTGCACCACAATACGGACACGTTGCTTCACCCGTCTCTTCTATTGATAAATAAACACGCGGATGGGAATTCCATAATGACATACTTGGCATAGGACAATGTAACGGTAAATCATTTTTAGTTACTTCATAGCGCTTAACCGCATTTGCTTCTAATGGTTTTGTATTTGCGTTTACTGTGTAACCCATTTCCTCATGCTCCTCGATTTATTTATTATATTTTTTATTTAACAGTTGTTAGCCAATCCAGATGTTCAGGTACACGACCATGTACTAAATCAAAATATTTTGATTGTAGTTTTTCTGTAATTGGGCCACGTACGCCAGAACCAATTTTACGCCCATCAAGTTCACGAATGGGGGTCACTTCTGCTGCGGTTCCGGTAAAGAACGCTTCATCAGCAACATAAACTTCATCACGCGTAATTCGTTTTTCACGAATTTCATAACCAAATTCCTGAGCAAGCGTCATAATGGTCTCACGAGTAATACCTTCCAGTGCAGAGGTTAAGTCCGGTGTAAAGATGATGCCATTACGAACAATAAAAATATTTTCACCACTGCCTTCAGCAACAAAACCATCCACATCTAATAACAATGCTTCATCGTAACCATCACGCAATGCTTCTTGTAATGCCTGCGTTGAATTCATGTAGTTACCATTTGCTTTGGCTTTACACATGGTAATATTGACATGATGGCGTGTGTAAGAAGAGGTCTTAATTCTGATACCTTTTTCAATGGCTTCTGCACCAAGATAAGCACCCCATTCCCAGCCTGCAATCATAACGTGCACCTTAAGGTTATCAGCACGCAAACCAATTCCTTCTGAACCATAGAAACACATCGGACGAAGATAAGCTGAATCTAAATTATTATCATGCACGATTTGCTTTTGTGCCGCATTCAGGGTGTCTTTATCATATGGAATATCCATACCTAAGATATGCGCCGAACGGAATAAACGATCAGTATGTTCTTTTAAACGAAAAATCGAAGTACCTTGTTCCGCATGATAAGCGCGCACACCTTCAAAAACCCCGGTACCATAATGCAAAGTATGTGTTAACACATGTACCTTTGCTTCACGCCAGGGTACCAACTCACCGTCTAACCAGATTACACCATCACGGTCAGCCATCGACATAATTACTTCTCCAATCTTTATTTTTGTTCCAGCCAGTGCAACCAGATTTTTTGCACGGCTGTAGATAATTCACTATATTCTTCAATATCAACCAATCGGGGTTGTTCCTGAAGTGCCATTTTATGTAGTCTGGCCCGAAAAACACGATATGCATCACTCAGTGTATCAACATCTTCTTTCGACATTAAACCTGCTGTAGCCAAGCTTTCTAACAGCCGAATATTGTCGGTATACGCTAATAACTCAGGCTTTTCTGTTGCCCATGCCAGAACCCCGTATTGCACCATAAATTCGATATCAACGATACCTCCAGACCCTTGTTTAAGGTCAAACTGGCCTTTTTTCTCTTTCAAAAGCTCTTTTCGCATACGATTTCGCATATTTATCACTTCTTTGCGCAAATCGACCTTATCACGTGGCTGCGAAAGCACTTCTCGCCGAATTTCTTCAAACTGCTCAGCAATTCGTGGATCACCGGCAACCACTCGCGCTCGCACTAAGGCCTGATGTTCCCACAACCATGCCTTCTTCAGTTGATAGTCACGATACGACTTCAAATTTGTCACCAGCAAGCCGGAAGCGCCATCCGGGCGCAAACGCATATCCGCTTCATAAAGCGTGCCGGCAGAAGTATGTGCGCTCAGTAGATGAATAATACGCTGCCCCAGACGGGCAAAAAAAACAGAAACAGCAATAGATTTTTCAGCTTTCGATTCATCGGCTGTAGTTTCAAGCTGACTACCTTCACTGCCGTGTAAAAAAACCATATCCAAATCAGAGCCATAGCCCAACTCATTACCACCGAGCTTGCCATAACCGATAACAGCAAAACCTTTTTCACACAAATCACCTTTTAGCTGGCAAATTGGTCGACCATGTCGGGCAACTAAATGTCGCCATGCCTGTTCAAGAGCTTGCTGTAAAATAATTTCTGCAACCCAGGATAAATGGTCACTTACTTCCATTAGCGGTAATGCATCGGCGATATCTGCTGCTGCAATGCGTAAGATATTCGACTGTTTAAAATGGCGTAATGCATCCATGCACTGCTCAACATCATCAAGATCAAGTTGAGATAATCGTTGATGAATATCTGCTTCTAACTCAGCTTTTGCAGGTGGCCGATATAGACTACGCGGATCCATTAGCTCATCTAATAAAATAGGCGATTGTTGCAGATAGCTCGCAATCCACGGACTGGCAGAACACAGCTTAATCAACTGAGATAACACCATTGGATTTTCTGATAATAAGGCAAGGTATACGCTGCGCTGCGAAATCTTTGATATCAAAGATAAGATTCGATCAAAAGTCGTATCTACATTTTCAATTTGATGTAAGCCATCGAGCAACAAAGGTATTAAGCTATCTAAACGTTTTTGTCCCTGACGGCTTAACGAGGCATATTGACGACTTTGATGTAATGTTTGTAATTGTTTTAATACAGCATGACTATTATTGAATCCTTTTTCAGTCAATAAAACATTCGCATTTTGTTCATCTAAATTGTTATGCCAGAGTGCTTCTAACTGAGATACCGCACTTTTTTCTATGCCCTCTACAGTTTCCTTGCTTTCATCATGAGGGACAACAAATACTTGTTCGAAGTGTGCTTCAACACGATGACGGTGTTTATTAAGCTCTGTCAAAAATGAAGGCCAGTCTTTAAAGTTCATAGCCAACGCTAAACGCGCTTGTCCAGGTTCGTCATCAGGCAGGTTATGCGTCTGTCGATCCTGATATTCCTGAATACGGTGTTCCGTATTGCGTAAAAACACATAGGCCTGTTTTAACTCATTGACAGCATCATCAGGCAATAGTTTTTTTTGCGATAAAAAATCTAAAATGACAAGAACACGCCTTTCCTGCAAGTCGGTATCACGACCGCCACGAATCAATTGAAACACTTGTGCGATAAACTCAACTTCCCGAATACCGCCTGCACCCAACTTAACATTGTTATGCATGCTTTTGCGTTGAACTTCTTGCTTAATCATTTCTTTAAGTTCACGCAAGGATTCTAAAGCGCCATAATCAAGGTAACGACGGTAAACAAAAGGTTTTATAGCTGAAAGCAGCAGCTCACCTTGTTCTTTGTCACCCGCAACAGCACGCACTTTCACCATGGCATAGCGTTCCCAACTACGACCATGTACAAGATAATAATTTTCAAAAGCTGAGAAACTGGATACCAGGGGGCCTGTTTGTCCAAAGGGACGTAAGCGCATATCCACACGAAAAACAAAACCGTCTTCGGTGTTTTGATCCAAAGCCTGGATTAATTTTTTACCTAAACGCGTAAAAAACTCTGAGTTAGCGAGTTGTTTTGGCCCACCTTTCACTTCACCTTCTTCAGGAAAAGTAAAAATCAGATCAATGTCAGAAGAAACATTTAACTCCCAGGCGCCTAACTTTCCCATCCCCAACACAATAAGGTGTTGTTCTTCACCCTCGCTGGTAACCGGGACACCTAATGTTTCACGCTGCCATTGATGCAAGTTTAATAAGGCAAAATCAATACATGCCTCTGCCATACAAGAAAGATCGCGCGTTGTCTCTTTAAATTCTGCCCAGCCCGCAATATCGCGCCAAACAATACGTAGCATTTCACGCCGGCGAAATACGCGTAAATGTTGGCTCAACGCTTTTTCATCAGCAAATTTTAAATCGGTCACTATTGATTTTTGGTATGTTTCGCTTGAGTATGATTTTAATATATCACCACTCGCTACCAGTTCTATAAGTAACTCAGGAAAACGAATACAAGTCTGCATCACAAACTCAGAACATGCCCAAACTTTTATTAACGATGTTGTTACTTCTTCAGGAAGAAAAGAAACATCATGATTTGATTCAACAAAAGATTGCCATTGTTGCTCAACCGACTCTTGTAATGGCTCGGGCAACCCGTTAATTTGTTCAATGATATTCATTTTTAAAAAGTAAATTTACCGACGAAGAAGAACTAAAATACCTGCAGCAAGTGCAAGCCCACCCATCACCATTGTTTCATATTGAAAATTCAACTTTATAAGAGAGTTCAATCCCGTTAAAACCAACCAAGCACCCAATGCGAACGGCCAAAATTTCATTATCATTTTCCTACACTTATGAATAAACACCTACAGATTGCCACGTCGCAACACTCCTCGCAATGACCAAATAATAAAAGTTCGTCATAAAAAAAGGCTACTAAAAATAGTAGCCTTTTTAACCTCCGACACAGCAGAGGCTTAGGAGTTTTGTGGCAAATCAAGGCGCAGAATGTGCGAGCAGCGCAATGTATATGAAATACATGAGCAGCGGAGCACGTTCTGCAACGCCGAGTTGCCGCAAAAGGACAAGCCGATTTACATCATGCCGCCCATTCCGCCCATACCACCCATTCCACCCATATCAGGTCCCGCAGGCGCTGAAGCAGGATCAACCGGTAAATCAGCAATCATTGCTTCTGTAGTAATCATAAGACCAGCAACTGAACCTGCATTTTGTAATGCTGAACGTGTTACTTTAGTTGGATCTAAGATACCCATTTCAATCATGTCGCCGTACTCAGCGTTACTTGCGTTGTAACCAAAGTTACCCTTACCTTCTGCAACTTTGTTAACAACAACCGAAGCTTCATCGCCGGCATTAATAACAATTTGACGCATAGGCTCTTCCATTGCACGACGTGCGATATTGATACCGATATCCTGGTCGTGGTTATCGCCTTTTAAGTCAACCAGGCCTGCTGCCACACGAATCAACGCAACACCACCACCAGGCACAACACCTTCTTCTACTGCTGCACGTGTTGCATGTAAAGCATCATCAACACGATCTTTCTTTTCTTTCATTTCAACTTCTGTTGCGGCACCCACTTTAATGACTGCAACACCGCCGGCTAACTTAGCAACACGTTCCTGAAGTTTCTCTTTGTCATAATCTGAAGAAGTTTCTTCCATTTGAGTACGAATTTGAGTAACACGTGCTTCAATATCAGATGCCTGACCCGCACCATCAATTAACGTTGTTTCTTCTTTAGTAATAACAACTTTTTTCGCTGAACCTAAATCTTCAACCGTTGCTTTTTCTAATGATAAACCCACTTCTTCAGAAATAACGGTAGCACCTGTTAAGATAGCTAAATCTTGCAACATCGCTTTACGTCGATCACCAAAACCAGGCGCTTTAACGGCTGCAACTTTCACAATACCGCGCATGTTATTAATGACCAATGTTGCTAATGCTTCACCATCAACATCTTCGGCGATAATTAATAATGGTTTACCGGCTTTTGCAACACCTTCAAGAATAGGTAATAAATCACGAATATTAGAGATTTTTTTGTCATGCAATAAGATAAACGGTGCATCCATATCAGCCGTCATGTTTTCCTGGTTGTTTACGAAGTAAGGAGAAAGGTAACCACGGTCAAACTGCATACCTTCAACAACATCCAGTTCATTACCAAAACCTGAACCTTCTTCAACCGTAATAACACCTTCTTTACCCACTTTAGCCATTGCTTCAGCAATAATATTGCCCACTTCACTGTCAGCATTTGCAGAGATAGTACCTACCTGAGCAATGGCTTTGTCGTCTTCACAAGGCTTTGACAATTTTTGCAAACCATCAACTGCAGCAACAACCGCTTTGTCGATACCACGTTTTAAATCCATTGGGTTCATACCCGCAGCAACTGCTTTCATACCTTCGGTCAGAATAGACTGCGCTAATACTGTAGCCGTTGTTGTACCGTCACCCGCTGTATCGTTCGTTGCAGAAGAAACTTCCTTAACCATTTGTGCGCCCATGTTTTCAAACTTATCTTCAAGTTCGATTTCTTTCGCAACCGAAACACCATCTTTTGTGATGGTAGGCGCACCAAAACTTTTATCAATAACAACGTTACGTCCCTTCGGACCCAGGGTAACTTTTACTGCGTTTGCTAAGGTGTTTACACCTGCAAGCATGCGATGACGCGCGTCATCACTAAATTTGACTTCTTTTGCACTCATGTTATTTCTTCCTTATTAAAATCTTAGAATTAATTATTAATCGGTTTGATTTCATCAAACGCGTATTTAGTCAATGACAGCAACAATGTCGTTTTCAGACATGATTAACAAATCTTCACCATCAAGTTTAATTTCAGTACCGGAATATTGACCAAACATCACTTTGTCACCGACTTTAACGTCTAAAGCGCGTACACCATTATCTGTAATTTGACCATTACCAACAGCAACCACCTCACCCTGAGTCGGTTTTTCGGCAGCTGAACCCGGAAGTACGATACCTCCAGCTGATGTTGTTTCTTCTTCCATACGACGAATGACCACACGGTCATGTAAAGGACGGATCTTCATTTTTATTTTCTCCTAAGGAAAATTTTTATTAAAATCATTAAGTTATGCCAAAATTAATATTTCAAACTGGCTTTATATCAGGTGCTATAAAATTAGCAGTCGCACTCCAAGAGTGCTAATTATGGTCATATTGGGGAGGGTGTCAATCAATTTCAAGGGCTAAGACAAATAACATTTACACCATAAGGTATATCTGGAAATATGGCTGGCATGCGAACCTAGATCTATACAACGAACTTATTCCCAGAGCTCGCAAAAAAAACAATGCAGTATAATAACTTTACCGTAATAAAAGGAAAAAGTGAAAATCTACAGAGAGCTTAATTACAATGATGCAGCTTCCTGTTCCGCTGCATCGAGATGTTTAACTATTTCTGATGAAATGGACTCTACCTGCTTATAAGCAGCTTCAGCTTCAGCAATTTGTCCATTATTTTTAAGGTCGATAACCATGCGTATCAGTTCATGTATTTCTTCATGCGGTTGTTCAACATCAATAATTCCCTGTAACGAACCAAAATGTTCCAGGCCATCACTGTAATACCATTTACCAAAATTACAATGTCGATGAGAAACTGCTTCATCAAGGCTCAATGCCTCTTTACCATCAAGGAAAGCTCGCAAGCGTGTTTTCCAGTTCAGGTGAGCTGCTTTAGCAGAAGAAAGATCCAATGACTTATCTGCCGAGGTGCCAAAATGTTTCATCAACCCTTGTAATGACTGGGAAATCGTCGCAATTTTAACGCTGGTTTCCTGTGATTTATTTGCATCCCGTGTGGTTTCTTCAGCAACCTGAGTAATGGAAACAATGTTTTGATTAATTTCATTTGCAACAGCACTTTGCTCTTCCGCGGCCGTCGCAATCTGAGCATTCATATCATTAATTGTCTTTACTGACTGATGAATTTCTTTTAACGCGTTAAATGTTTCGTCCACTTTTTCAGAACTTTCATTGCCTTTTTCCGACGCTGCTTCCATAACCGAAACAGATGTACGAGCTCCTGCTTGTAAAGCGGAAATCATTTCATCAATTTCTCTGGCGGACTCTTGTGTTCTGGTCGCCAGACTTCTTACTTCATCAGCTACCACAGCAAAGCCCCGGCCTTGCTCACCCGCACGCGCAGCTTCAATGGCGGCATTCAACGCCAGTAAATTTGTTTGTTCGGCAATACCCTTTATAACATCGAGTACAACGGTGATATCGGTGCTTTGTTTCTCTAATTGAGCAATAACATCGGATGCTTCATTTACGTTTCCAACCAATGCATCAATACTTGATTTACTGGCTTTGGCAACCGTCTCACCTTTATAAGCAGACTGATTTGCATTTTCAGCAGCAGAAGCAGCCTGGCTTGCATTATGCGCAACTTCTTCTACTGTCGTGCTCATTTCATTCATGGCCGTTGCAACCATGTCGGTTTCCGTCTGTTGCCGTGTAATATTTTGGTTGGTACTTTCCGTAACACCAGAAAGCTCTGAGGCAGAAAAAGACAAATCATTTGTTGCCCTGGTTAACTCATTAATTGACGCAGCACGCTTTTGCAGCAATGAATTATAGTACTGGCAAATTTGTGCAACAAATTGATTCCCCCCAACTTCCAGGGGCTCTCCACCATCGATTTTTTCAAACTGCTGGGCTAATGTTTCAAATGGCCGTAAAAACCGGATGACTAAGGGGAAAACAAAAATAAGAGCGCTAAGTGCAGCAGCGACAGGCAAAGCATATTGTGTGTCAAGACCCAGCCACTGTAGAAAAATACCGCTTAATATAATCGAAACGAAATTAATAGCTGTCAGGATAACAACTATCTTGGTGTGAATTTTTGTACTCATTAGAACGGTAACCCCTAAAATTTAGCTCAACGGTATAACAAAGGTTCTTTCTCAACACCTTGTACATCGTCCACTACTCACAAAACTTTAGCAATTACTCATCTTTACGTTCGTATTCACCTTCTATAACTTTGCTTTCTCCTGCTTGATGGCGGGTTGATGCTGAATAAGACCTCCGTGTATTGTGCTGCATATTGGTTGCCATAAACAAACCTTTGCGCATCAGGTAAATCGCAATAACCTTACGTACTACGGGCATTAAAAAAAGAAAACCAATAGTATCGGTAAAAAAACCGGGCGTGAGTAAAAAAGCACCTGAGAGCAATAAAAGAAGTCCTTCAACCAGAATGGTTGGCGGCAACTGGCCTTGCGCCATACTTTGATTAAGTCGCGTCCAGGTTGATAAGCCCTGCTGTCGCAGCAAACTGACGCCGAGTATTGCAGTAGCAATAACAAAAAAAATCGTCCAGCCCGCACCAATCATACTACCCACCTGGATCAGCAAATAAATCTCTATGACTGGTATAACTAAAAATACCACTAATAAAATTTGAAACACGTATACACCCCTGATTCGTGCACTATGCAACGACCTAAAACACTGTGCTCTTGCCCATTCTCATGGCGCAAATATGTTGTTATCGTACCTAAATGGCCACGAATGACTATATAATGGTGTTAACAACCTGCAATTCAAGTGAAATGGCGTCATTAATTGCGGATTCACTGGTTAACGAGAAACTGGCAGCCTGCGTAAACATTATGCAGGGCGTAGAATCAGTTTACCAATGGCAAGGGGAAATAGAGCACGCGAAGGAAATTTTATTACTGATAAAATCCCGGCAGTCACTTTTTTCACCCTTAAAACAAGCCATTCTGGCGCTTCATGATTATGAACTTCCAGAAATCATCGCTGTCCCTATCGAAGCAGGTGAAACAAACTATTTAAACTGGATCCAATCCGCCACATTAGCTACGGAACAAACATAATGAGAATAAATAATCTTACGAAATCTTTGCTATTACTGCTTTCACTAATGGCAACTTTTAATACTTCCCTTGTTTTTGCTGCTGGCGGCCTCTCCGGTCTGAATGATCTCAGCAATGATCTGGGGCTTGGAAGTAATGAAGATGAAATCCTTGAACCTGATGTCGCCTTTAAACTCACTACCGGTGTTAAAGATGCCAATAATATTGTTGCCAACTGGCAGATTGCCGATAAGCATTATCTTTATCGCGACAAGTTTAAATTTCAATTAAAAGAAGGCGAAGGCGTTCAATTAGGTACAACAAACTTACCCCCGGGTGAAACCAAGAACGATGAGTTTTTTGGAAAAATAAAGGTTTTTCATAACGGTGTTGAAGCCATTGTTCCTATCATCAGAACAAACAATAAAGCCACCACCATCAAAGTACAGTTTACTTACCAGGGTTGTGCGGAAGAAACCGGAATCTGTTACCCCCCTATTCGTAAAACCGTTAGTTTTAACCTGCCTGCCGGTGGCGTTGTTTCATCAGCAAGTGCGATAACGACTCCTGCTCCTGCAACAACACAAGATAATTTTGTTTCAGAACAGGATAAATCGTTAAAAGTTTTACAATCGGGAAATCTGGTTGAAATTTTAATTTACTTTTTCCTTGGTGGCTTAGCACTGGCCTTTACCGCCTGCATGTACCCAATGATTCCCATTCTCTCCTCCATCATTGTGGGGCATGGTGAAAATATAAGTCATACCAAAGCATTCACCATCTCAATGGCTTATGTACAAAGTATGGCTGTTACCTTTGGTATTTTAGGTGCGGCCATTGCCCTGTTTGCTGGCGGTGTTAACTTACAGGCTTATTTTCAAAGCCCCTGGGTTTTAATTCCTTTTTCTGCTTTATTTGTTGCTCTTGCATTTTCTATGTTTGGTTTTTATGCCATTCAAATGCCCGCCTCGGTACAAAGCTGGTTAAGTAATTTCAGTAATAAGCAGGAAGGTGGATCATTACATGGTGCCATTTTCATGGGTGCTGCTTCCGCGTTAATCATAGGCCCCTGTGCCGGTCCCGTTATTATCGGCGCATTAGCCTATGTTGCGACTGAAAGCGATCCTGCTATTGGTTTTCTTGCTATGTTTATTCTTGGTAATGGTCTGGGCTTACCGTTACTCGCAGTTGGTACCTTAGGCGGACATGTATTACCCAAAGCAGGCACATGGATGGATACGGTTAAAGCCGCAGCGGGTGCCGTATTACTCGCTATTGCAATCTTATTCCTTGAACGTATCAGCTTTATTTCATCAACCGTTATTATGTTGTTATGGGCGAGTTACTTTATCGTTGCCGGTGTCTACTTAGGTGCATTCGAAGCGATTAAAGAAGGTGCTTCTGGCTGGTTCAAATTGTGGAAAGGGTTGGGCATCGTCTTTATTGTTTACGGTGTCATTGTCATGCTAGGTGGCGTAACCGGCGCACGTAATTTTAATGATCCAATGCACGGCTCCAGCTTAACCAGTGGCAGCGGCGTTGAGAAAAAACATCTGGTCTTTAAACGCATTAAAACCGAACAGGATTTACAAAGAGAAGTTGCGGCAGCGAAAGCCGCCGGCAAATATGTCATGCTCGACTTTTACGCTGACTGGTGTACCTACTGCAAACAGTTCGAAGATTATGTTTTCTCAAATAAAAACGTACAGGCACTGTTAAAAGATTTTGTTTTATTACAGGCCGATGTCACCGCCAATGATGATGCTGATCAGGCACTGAATAAATACACCCAGGTGCAGGCACCGCCTGCTATTTTGTTCTTTGGTAAAGACGGTAAAGAAATTCGTAACTACCGTATTGTTGGAAATATGGATGCAGAAACATTTATAAAACACGTTACAAAAGTAATAAATAAATAATAAGAACAACGAGAAATAAAATGTCGAAAATAAGTTCTGTTCTTATGATGATTGCTTTAGCCGCAGCAGGATTGGCTGCGGGTTATATTTTTAATAACTGGCAACATGAGCAAAAACTCTCCGCTTCAAAAATAACGGATAAAAGTCAAACGCCTGTTTCAAACCTTCGGCCGCTATTTAAACTCAACGATCTTGAAGGCAAGGTTCGCGACGTTAAAGAATGGGATGGTAATGTCTTAATGATAAATTTCTGGGCAACGTGGTGTCCGCCTTGCCGTAAAGAAATGCCCGCATTTATTGAGCTGCAAGAAAAATATAAAGACAAAGGATTTACCATAATCGGGATCGCATTAGATGAAAAACAGGCCGTCATCGATTTTACCGAACCAATGGGAATGAACTACCCCATTTTGATGGGTGATCAGCAAGGTATGCCGCTGACCACGGCTTATGGAAACCGCCTTGGTGTCTTACCCTTCACCGTTATTGTTGATCGTCATGGCAATATCATTCATCGTAAGCGTAGCGAAATAACGTTGGAACAGGCCGAAGCAATGATCAAACCACTACTTTAGGCGCAAACTCAGCTAACAAACATCACTATCACTTTACCGATTTAAATAGGCAGGAATACGCCCTCATCACAGCTCTATGAATTAACCCGTCACATTGCCCCAAAACAAGTAAATGAAGCAATGTGGGTTTTGTGAACTTGTTAGTAGGTTAATTTCTCTTTACTTGTTATTATCTGACGCTAATTTCTTCTATCTTCTAAAAAGTAGACAACTTCTCCCTGTTAAGGCAAAATAAAGCTTAAATAGGTCGAAAAAGAAACGCTCAAACTACGGCAATCGTGCAGCGATTACGTCGGTATTTGCATCGAAATTACGTAAATTAATTACACTTTGGTAGCATTAAAATGGCAAACATCCTGGTATTACATGGTCCTAACCTCAACCTACTCGGAACTCGTGAGCCAGAAATATACGGTGCCACCACTTTAGCCGATATTGACAGCGCGCTCATCGAGCAAGCTAAAGCACAAGGCCACTCACTTGAGTGTATGCAAAGTAATGCTGAGCATGAATTAGTCAGCAGCATTCAGCGCAGTCTGAATAAAGTCGATTACATTATTATTAACCCGGCCGCGTTCACTCACACCAGTGTGGCTATGCGCGATGCCCTCGCTGCGGTAAACATTCCATTTATCGAAGTACATTTATCAAATGTCCACGCACGTGAAGATTTCCGGCGTCACTCCTATTTTTCGGATTTGGCGCAAGGCGTTATTAGCGGGCTGGGCGCAAAAGGTTACTCGTTAGCACTTGATGCTGCGATGGACACTCTTGCATAAATTTAAAGAATCACTCTAACCCCTCAAAGGTGAAAAAATTATGGATATAAGAAAAGTCAAAAAACTCATCGAGCTACTCGAAGAATCGGGGATTGCTGAGATTGAAATTCATGAAGGTGAAGAATCCGTTCGCATCAGCCGCAACACTGTTGCAGCACCCGCGGCGGCCCCTGTTGCTATTACGACACCCGCACCCGCTCCGCTTGCCGCGGCTACACCGATAGCTGCCCCGACCGAAGAAAGCATTGAAGGTCATGTGCTCAATTCACCCATGGTAGGCAGTTTTTACCGTGCCCCTTCACCCGGCGCCGCTTCTTTTGTTGATGTAGGCTCCAGCGTGAGTGTGGGTGATACGCTTTGCATTATCGAAGCAATGAAATTGCTTAACCCTATTGAAGCAGATAAAGCAGGCACAATTAAAGCTATCTTAGTCGAAAATGGTCAGCCAGTTGAATACAACCAGCCTCTCTTCATCATAGAGTAAAAGACTCCTGTACAAATGCTTTTAATATTTTTAATAGCACCTAATTAAAAAACGAGTTTATTATGTTAGATAAAGTACTCATTGCTAACCGTGGCGAAATTGCACTTCGTATATTACGTGCCTGTCGCGAGTTAGGTATTCGTTCGGTTGCGCTTCATTCAGAAGCCGATCGTGATTTAAAACATGTCCGTCTTGCAGATGAATCAGTTTGTATTGGTCCCGCCTCGTCATTAGAAAGTTACTTAAACATCCCTGCCGTTATTAGCGCAGCTGAAGTCACCGACTCTGTTGGCATTCATCCCGGCTATGGTTTCTTATCTGAAAATGCAGACTTCGCCGAGCGCGTGGAAGAAAGTGGCTTTGTTTTCATCGGCCCTAAGGCGGACACGATCCGCACCATGGGTGATAAAGTTCAGGCAATTAAAGCCATGAAGGCCGCAGGTGTTCCAACCGTTCCTGGTTCAGATGGTGCGCTTGATGATGATGATGAAAAAAATCTGGCTCATGCTCACCGCATAGGTTATCCCGTTATTCTAAAAGCGTCGGGGGGTGGCGGTGGTCGTGGTATGCGTGTTGTGCACAGCGATGCAACTTTAC
>Ga0316209_1001004_pt1 | contig 35210 bp, 25 predicted proteins | sample 6monopyrite_MG_FD_204945 | JGI IMG/M metagenome (GOLD analysis project Ga0316209, IMG submission 204945) | Microbial mat bacterial communities from mineral coupon in-situ incubated in ocean water Damariscotta River, Maine, United States -... | ecosystem: Environmental > Aquatic > Marine >...
ATACGACGATGTAGTGGTCCACATAATTTTGATCTGCTACCGCAAAATCTGCCAATTTGAGCCAATATTAATTGCTTAGTATCCGGCTTGCCACGCTATATTTAACATAAGATAGATTATGCGTATTTTATCAATAATATATTTAGAGTTGTAATAATATACTAACGGAGTCATGCTGCGTACACCCTACCCGCTAGGATGCTTCACATGCTTCGCACATTTCAAAAATACTCAATTGTGGCCGTACTTGCACTTGTTGGTTCGTCCGTAAGCCTTGCCAATCGTGTTCAGGCTCAAACATACCAGATCGACTGCGCAATTTTACTGTGCCTCTCTGGCGGCTGGCCAGCATCAGTTCCATGTGCCCGTGCACGCGCCGAATTTATCCGCCGGATCACACCTTGGCCCGTTGAACCGCCATTGCAGATTTGGCGGTGCCCGATGGGCGCATCTTATGATCCAGTTACCCCGTCGGATAATCGAGGTCGTTTCTACGATATTTTGTTCACTAATCAGGATCGCCCGCGACCGCTTTTGTCGCCTGCAACCGAACCTCTGCCTTCTGAAAATGCCATCTTAAATTTTGCCGGACCAAAGCCGAATCTGCTTCCGGAAGGATTTGCGCTCCAGTTAGTCCAAGACCGCGCTGACATCGACATCAGCGGCCCTGAATTCAACTTTGTACGCTCAATCCGCGTCTATGATGTCCAATATGCACGCCAAAACGAGTCCGGCCGCGATGGAGACTGCAACCGATCTGCTACCATTTACCTCGGCACCTATGGAACTCAAGGTGCTTTTTCATGGGCTCGGTCTGCTCCAGCAGCTCTACCCGAGGCACATACTGGCCTTGAAAGATGGGGGTACAATTGCCCGAGTATTTACCATCGATCAGTCTTCGTTGATTGGCGCGACTATGAAGGAAACTACGGCTTCGAACAGGTCAATTACTGACGGTTTGTAAGGTTATTATGTTAAATTAGGCTCCTAATAGCCTAAGATGCTGAGACTCGGCCCGTCCAACCTTCCGTACGCCCACAAATCGCCAGAGTGCGCTTTGCGCAGACGGCTAGTTCAGGGTGTCCGTTGAGATTGCCTTGGCACCCAGTAAATCACCTTCATGGGGTACGGGCCCTATAAACCTTCACGCTCGAGAGGCCAGCCTGTGCTCGCCGGAGGTGTGGACGTAAAGCGATCCGTCGATCAATTGGTCCGGCAAAACACCCACTTCAAACAGCAGGCGTTCGAAATGTCGGTTGAGGAAGTATATCTCGTCCAAGTTCGTCCAATCATCGAGTCGTCGGTTAAATGCGCTGAGGTCGTCTTCAAAGAGCTTTGACCACTTCAGGAGTTCAAACTGTGAAAGCGTCTCATCTAGTAGCCCGCCTGGTCGACGCGGACCGATGACCGAAGCGCATGCTGCGAGATATCTTGCCATCGCCGTCATGAAACCCGACACATGAGTAGCGCAGAAATTAAAAAAACCTTCATGATCTCCGTCCAATTGATACTGCGCGTGCGCATCTGTCGTGATTGAAATCATCTGGTCTAGTTGAAGTAGTGCTTGCTCAGAATAGAATTCAACCGTCTCTTGGCAGGGAGCTATGAGGCGAGTGGAGAAATAGGTCGCCAGCAGTGTGTCGTTGTACCGATAGAGCCAACCGTCATACGGGTCCGCGTGCGGTGCAAGAAGTGTCCCCGGAAATTTGCCTTCTAGCAGCGCGTTGAATGCAGCTGTTCCGAGGCAGTAGCAGACTATTGAAATGGCTTCTTCGCGTAGGCTTTCATTGTCCGAAATCAATTGCTCGGCAAGATAACCCCTGATTACTATGTGGGTCTTGATACCATCGTCGCGTTTTACTGCGAGTGGCATGGCAACGCCGTTGGGGTTTGTGCCAGCAGAGGGGTCTATGGTGCGAGCAACGCCCAGACCTCGGTCCAGATCTTGCAGCGCCGCCGCATAGTCCACGGCAAACGTGATGCCATCGAGGCGATGGATCGGAAGGGAGCCCCCAAATGATTTGACCCTTTCATTGAGGCTTTCTGAAACTTTTTTCGCATATGCCTCATCTCCAAAATCTCTGAAGGACACAGAATACGAAAAACCTTCACCCATCCACAAATCAGTCCATGTCACTGGTGGAGCTTCCCCTCGCATGTCATTCGGTGCATCTCCGATGAATTCCTCAACAGCTTCAAGCAACGCAGCCGAAGTAATGCTGGCGATTTTAGAGCGTGCTGGGCCGCCGAGTGCCGCAAGATGGGGTTTTGGCACCTCCTCTTTATGGTTCGCCAGGTAGAAGGTAAAGCAGCTGTCACGGGCCACTTGGCTATAGATATCCACAACCTCTTCCCAGTCATCCCCAGTACTTCCGACAGCCAGCTTTGAAGAAGAAAGAGGAATGACGACGCGGCTCATACTTTTGTGTTCCGACATCATATATGGCCCCCAGCCATTGGCGTCTTCGGCGACGGCTACACCGTCAGGCAAGACAGCGTCCCCAGATGGGAAGTCCACGACCCGCCAATGAAATTTCTCGAGCATGGCTTTTCTGGGCGCGGGCACCAAGTTTTTCTCAAGAACCTGAACATGTACCTTTTGGGGCATCGTTTGGAATTCCCCCTGAAAACGTTCCAGAAAGGCGGCAAACTCCTTTGATGCTGCGTTCTGCAGCAAATCGAAATCTTCTCGGATAGCCTGATAGAGCAAGCGCACAATCGCTTTTGGTGTCACCTCGGATAGCAAACTCAACGGATGCTGTTCGAACTGCTCTATCGCCATGTTTTCAAACTTCGATGGGACGCGATGTTTAGGCAACTCAATGGCGTCGAGCAGCTCGGCCGGTCGGTGAATCAGTGTATCGATTGACGCAACAAGTTCGGACGCTCCCGCGTCTATAAACTCACGCAGGTACGCCGCTCGCATTGTCAAATGTGCTACCACCTCGCTGATCAGGTGCGCGGGCAGTGCTTCGCCTGCGGAAACTTTTCGTGCTTCTTCGACACAGAACTTCAGCTCGTTTTCGTATTCTGTGATTAGGTCGTCCAATGTTGGCGCACCTGTCACGGCGGGCTTTGAATAGAAATCTCGGGTCGCGGCGGCATCATCGCGAGAAACCGGAACAGGATTTGGCAGGCCGCGTCGGTACATCCAAAGCTTGTCACTTCCATCTGGAACAACGAATTCCTTTAGGAAGTGCCTGGGGATGAAATGTTGCTTTCGACCTGCCATGGGAAACTCAACTCTCTACGATATGCTTTGCAACTGCGCGCGTTGATCGTGTGATGCGAGCATCCGCTTCTCTAACCATGAACTCGCATCAAGAAGTCAGCGTCTACTGGTACACCGGCACCGACGAGCACTTCAGAGACGGCTTTCCATGCAGAAACGTCGGAAAGCCGTGCCGCCTTCTGCCCGATCGAAAGGACGCGTCGCCCAATGCCGAGCTCGTTCCAGAAACGATTGTTCGCTGCTTTGGCCCATTGATCTGCCGCTGCGACGAGCGGGGTTTCAGCGGTCGATGGCTCCAAGCATTCGAGGATATGCAAATACATGTAGGCAATGGTAGGACACGATGGCGCTTCGCCGGCGATTTCCAGCAGCAGTGGCATGAACGGCACCAATTCGGGATCAAACAAGCCTTTCGTATAGGCCTGCCCTTCGCCGAACCCGTAGCTTGTCCGCATGAAGTATGCACTAACGAGTTCCTTCAGGTGGATCTCCATGCCGTCGCTTGTCGACCATAAGTGGCTACGCCAATGGCGTGTTTGCTTGAGGCGCGGCCAGAGCGCCTCGCGTACCGACAGCAAATAGGCTCGGTCCTCCGTATCGCCCTCGATCAGACGTATATCGCTCTGCACAATTAACGCTGCCGCTGTGTCGATGAAAGCTTCATCTGAAAAGGCCTTCAGGACGCCGAACACCAATTCCTGGCGCGTATCGTCTGGCCAATGGCGGGCATGCTCGGCCACATAGTCCATTAAGCCACGCGTCCAGACGCGTTCGATTTCACCGTCGTCTTCGCCATCCTCGCCCGGCCCGTTCGTCTCTAAAAGCCAATCGCGATTTGCGTGTATAACCGCCTGTGAGATCGACCCGGCATTGTGACCAAGATGTCCGAGCATCCGCAGCCACGCTGTTCCTGTTTTCTCGTCATAGTAATAGTCGGGCCATTCTGGTTCGCGCGTAGCGCGCTTCTCAACACCACTCTTTTCGCCGATCTTCAGTTCCTGACGCCTCAGCCGCCGAGACGGCGGCGTCGGCCACTCCGGCTCAGAGCCACCTTCTCGCCATAGCCGCTCTGCGTCGATCGCTGAAACAACGAGAGACTTCAGATCTGCAGAACGTTTGTCATAGGCAGCCTGGTCCTCGTCATAATTCGCGCGCCGGGGAATCCTGCACGCGAGGAGGGCTACGCGGCAAATCGAGAACAATACTTTCTCGTCGATCTTTTCGGCCGCACTGTGATGTCTCAGGAAGGCTGGCGCTGCGCTCGCCGGAAAGTCCGCTACGGATTGCATGAGGGACGCGGCATCCCCCTCATCGTCGGAAGCGGCCGCAAGATAGAGACGCCCGACGATTGCCATCGCCTGAGGGTCGTACATTACATCATCTCGCCGCAATACCCTGGACTGATCTTGGGGTTGCAGCGCCTGCTCGAAGATCGACCTAAGCTTGGATACGCGCCGCACCAATTCTTCGCGCGAACTAAAACGTGCAAGAAACGCCGCGGCCGAAACACGCGCAAGCCATGGATCATTCGGGTCACGCGACGCATGGTCGTCTTCGCCTGGAAAGGCGGCGGCCGTTTCCTCTAGAATAGCTTCCGCATCAGTCACGCCAACGCTTGCGTCCTTGGTTTCGTCGTTCATCGTGGTTCGAACGGCTAGCGACCGGGAGAATGCTGAATGCTCCGCGCTCGTCTCTGCCCCCCTTTGTTCCAGCCATTTCTTCTGTCCTGGGGGCCAATCGTAAACCCATCCTTCGCGTTCCGTGCCTTTCGCATCCTTCTCTTTGACTAGCTTGTAACCGTCCTTGGTTGAAAGGCGGCACGCGTGGGAAGCCATGAATTCAGGTGCCTCCCAGTCGACTTCGTCTTGCGTCCAAGGTCCGAGCCTACTCACGGCCATATTGAGCCGCTCCTGCAGCACAGAAAGCTCTTGCTCAGGACTATTGAGGGCGATTTGCGGTATGACATCGTGCAGCGCAACACTTCTCGACACACGGCTTGCTAGATTTTCCTCAACAGTTTTATCGGCTGCCGGTGACTCGCGCCAGGCACGTCCCAAGAGTCCACCTCCCATTCGGTCGACTGCGTCTACCTTGGCACGGCTGGAATCAAGCGCCATGGTCTCCGGAGAGGCCAGAAGATCCCGCAGGATCGTTCCGTTTAGCGAAGAATGCGATACAACTAAATCGACAATGACGAGCCACAAAGCACCGATGACCGGTCCCTCGCCAATGATTTCAATAATCACTGTTTCGAGCGTCTCACCTTCATCCAGTCTCTGATGCGCCCAATACTCCAACGCCTGCAGCGCTTTGGTTAGCATGACCGAAGGCGCACGTCCGCGCGACCATCCATAACTGAACGGAGCAATAATCCTGCGCGTCTCGCCTAGAAGTTCCACCGAAAAGCTAGGGTCATTGTCTTCAGTAGCACAGGCCCACTTGGTCAAAGTTTTGATGAACGATGCGCCTGTAGTGGGTGCCGCCTTAAGAATTTCTGTGAACAAACCAATGCCGCAACGACCAAGCACAAACGGACCGTCAATACGCGACATTGCAAAGGAACGTCGGCGGTCAGGCCTTGCTCGAAACTCGTCTTCATCCTCATCTTCTTCTACGGCGCGTAGAAAGGCTGCCGTGAATTCGGCAGGCGCAGCGCCAGGCAAGCGTCCTGGGAAGTCCAGGATCTGACTCATGGCCGCTTCCGGTCGTTTCGACTGTTTCACGGCCTCTAGATATCGTGCTGCTGCAACGGGCGCGGACGGCGCCCAAAGCGCAAGCTGCGTACGGGCCGTCTCAAGCGCGTCAGCGCTAACGGCATATTTTATTCTGGGGAGCGGGTCTCGATACCGCGGTAGCTGAAGGTCTTTTTGTTCAATGTCCGCAACCAGAATGTCGGCGTAGCAATCAAGCAAGACCGGCGTAACGGACTTTTCACCGAACGCTGCAAGAACGAGCCAGCTCTGGAAGAGATCAACGGCAGCAGACAGTGCAACTTGCTCCAATTGGTCGAAATACCGTAGACACCACAGGATTAGATGTATCCACTCCTGTCCTGCCGGAATAGTCATGCCCTCCGGTACGGCGACCCCTTCCGGCATGACCTTCTTGAACACGGGCGTCGCGGACTGGGTATGCGAAGCGACGAACCGTTTGATAAGTCGATCTGCGCGGAGGCCTCTCTCAGCCAGCAGAATAGCGTCGTATCGCCCAAGCAAGGACTCCGCGCGCTCGGATCGGACCAGCGCCAACAATACGAGGCCGGCCCAACCCGCGGCGACGCCTTCTGCTTCCATTCGCTTGAGCAGTTTAGGCCACGCCTCATCTGAGCCACTCTCAGCAAGTATTCGGGACGCCAGTTCAAACCCGCGCGCCATCCAGAAAGGCGGCGGCGCGTCCAAGGCCAGGCGCTCGATCACGTCGGGATCATCCGACAGAACGCAGGCAACCGCCCAATCCGTAAACAGATCATGCTGGAAGCGAACCCGATCCGACTGGATTTCTACTAGCACGCCGTCTGCGATCAACCCTGCTACGGCCTGCGCGTCCTGTCCCGCGACATCGACAAGGCTGGCACTGTCAACGAGGCCCTTGCCGACGGAGTAAATCACGCGCTTCCGGGAACGGGTCTCGCCTATCGAGCGCTCGCCCGTCCCCGCGCCGGAGGCCAGCCAGTCTTTCGCAAGTTCCGCTTCGCTGATTGCTTCGGCCGTATTGAGTCGCGTTCTGACCAATAGCCGCAACTTCAACAGGTTTCGGGCGAGTGGTTTCGCCGGATGGTCCGGCCTTAGCAGGGACGCGAGCTGCGGTGCCGCCGCAGCGAGAGCTTCGGCCTCATCGTCGTCGAGCCCGTCCACGTTCATGCGAGCGCGCGTAGACAGCCGCCCGAACATTTCTTCGCCGATCCAGATGGCGCCCTCATCCTCCCATCCAGGCCGCGCAGTGAACAGCACCGTCAGGCCTGGACACCGCAGCCCCGCCCACAAAAGATCGATCACAGTTTTGCGTTGCGCGCTGTCGCGAAATCGATCGAGGCCGTCAATGCAAAGGTAGCCGCCTCCATCGCAGGCAAGATCACTCAGAAACTCGTCAGCCGTCGCCTGAATACCAAATAGGGCGCGCATCGCTGGCCAACCGCCAGGTGGCGTCCGATCGGGTGCAAGCACCAGAATGCGCGACACCGATGCGCGACCCTCGATAGCGGTTCTGAGCAAGCCGGATTTACCGGTACCGCTAGGTCCCGAAATCTCAACTACGGCAGCCTGAGATTCCGCGGCCAGTAGTAACGCCTCCAATTCGCGCCGAGGCCTTTCCCGCGCGAGCCGGCAATCACTTACAGTAAGGCTAATGTCGTCGAGCGCGTGCTGGGTAAGTTCTTCAATATGACAACGCGCCACCGCAAGCGTCGGCGTTGAACCAATGCTGATGCCGACGCCGCTCAGCTTACGGACCAGCTCAATCCGATTCAGTTCGCCGCCTATGGCGTCGGCCCGAAGCACGAGTCCGAACATACCGTCATATGGATCGGAACCACCGTTGTCCGCCGCCAGTTGCCGTGCCCTGAATCGGTCATGGTGCTCAGCTATCGAATTGGGCCGGGCATAATCGAATGTCAGGACACAGAATGACCGAAGCACGTCATAGAGAGCATCGTCCCCACTTTCGCCATTCGCCGCAAGGTGTGTCCTGAATGCGGCGACAAAAGCCCGCATGTCATTGTTGCTGCGACCCGGCGTCTGGAGGAGTTTCAAAAACGACACAACATCGATCGTCTGCTGTGCAAGTTCCAAAGCTTCCTGGACGCCATTATCAATCGTACCAGTCGTGCGCTCTATAGCGACCGCGAAACGGCGATTTGGCTCGATCTTTCGCGCCCTGACGATCCCCTCCACGATTGCTGCAAAATTGGCGTCGTTCACTGTGAAAGACATTGATCGTTTGACTTGGACCTCAAGACAGCGATCTTCGCCTTGAGGCGTCAGACCCCGCACGATCACATCGTCAAGCGGATGTCCTTGGCCGCCCCGTTGAAACTCAATCCGATCAACAAGCGCGCCTGGTAGCCCAAAAGGCTCAGTGTTTGCTAATACGGCCAGCGCATAATGCGTGCCGACTTTGGCTTCGAACTGCGAGCCTGCTGGTCCCGTCGATCTCGGGCTAGAGTCAGAAATACCGCTACCCTCCTGGAACTCGCCAAAACCTTCGCTACAAAGGCTTTATGCCCTACTTCTTAATCGAGCCACAACAGACAGCACCCTTAGTTGCACGAGACCATTTTCATTCGTGAACGTCTGCTACTCTTGGCTTATTCAAACCCTACAGAAAACGCAGCGATTCATCACTTTCCGCTACTAGATATGTTAGAGAATAATCAACTCCGCGAGCTTGGCAGCCACATTTGCCATCGCCCCTTCTGCTGTGCTCAAACCACTTCGAGAAGCTAGCATAGGGCTGACGTCGCGAAGCGCTTCATATGTGGTGTCATGAACGACTGGAACAAGCAAATCAGTCGCGAGAAAAACCGAGAGTTCTTTGTCGGCAATACCTTCACCTTGCAGGCGCTCCAGCAGTGCAGGGGTCACCAGAACCACCCCAACACGCGATTTTGCCAACCCTTTGTCGATTTCGCGGAGCAGCGTAGAACCAAGAAGTACATCTTTTTCGCTAAACCATACCGAGACATTCAAGGACTCAAGCAAATCGTGAAGTTCTTTAGCAGCCCCTCCTCGATCATCCCAAGCGTGACAAAGAAACACGTCACGCGGATCAGACGGAGGCGTTCGCGCCTCGACACTGCGGCGGACTGGTGTGAGTGCCCGCACCTCGGCAGTCGTGTACACCACGGACGAACCTGATGGCGACCAACTCGGTTTGCTGTTGCTCGAACTAGAGCTGCCGCCAGTGCTCCGACCACCGCCACCGCTGGACCCTGATCCATAATAAGACCGAGATGAATATGTGGGCGTGTACGACCTGTAACCGCGAGAGCCGCTACGACATGCTGGACAGTTCTCTCGACCGCTCGCTGTGCGATGGCCATTCCTTGGTGCGGTACATCTTGCCATTCTAATCTTCTCTCTTCGTTGGAGTGGACTATTTGAAATCCCCTATGAGTGCTTAACGCGTGCGGCCTGGTCGCTGAGTCAATGCAGATCCTGCAGCGGATTTTGCAGCTTTTGAAGCGCTGGGGCTCCGAAGCGTTCTGGCAGCAGCACTAGCGGCCTTTTTACTTGTGACTTCATTGGCCCCAGATTTGCTCCGCACTTGCGTCAGTGCAGAACCGGCTGCGCTTTTGGCAGCTTTACTTGCCGTTGGGCTCCGCAAAACCTTTGACGCTGCTGATGCCGCGCGCTTCCCTGTTACCTCTGTGTTCCGTCTAGTAGCCATTTTCATGTTCCTTCTATTTTTGCTCGACAGTTAAGCCTTATTTATTTGCCTAAAATCACCAAAACCCGACGTTGAGCTTGACGCACAAGCATGTACATGATTCAGTGTCTTAGATGAGAGACGTATCACATATGAAGCGAAAACTGTCTCACAAGTAAGACAGTTAAGACGAAATAACCACAGAGTCAACGTAAGTCTTGGGAGAAAGAATGAGTCTTCAGATTCAAGAGCTCGGCGCTCGCATTGTTGAGCATCGTGGCCCTAGCGGCGTTAGAGCCGCTGCAGCGGAAATTGGCGTTAGTTCAGCTACACTATCAAGAATCGAAAATGGGCACGTACCCGACCTCGATACCTTTGCAAAAATCTGTTCGTGGCTAGGAGAAGACCCTGCCCTTTTCTTGGGTATGCAAGCAGACCGCTCAGTTAGACCGCCGCCTACCGTTCATATGCGCAAAAAGAACACGACATCGGTTGCGACGGCAACTGCTTTAGGGGCAATGATAGTCGCTGTTCAAAATGCCATCATTGCTCGAGAAGAACTTTGATCAGATGCGCAGGGGATTTAAGGCGCATGCCGAGCGATTGTCGCTCGATACAAGAAATCGATTAGGCATACACAATGACAGCGCGATTGATCCCGTAACGCTCGTGCAATCTAAAGGTTGTCTTGTTTGGACGCCTAAAGATGTGCCGGAATTTGATTTTTCCCACCTTACTCAACTGACTATCTCTGACCCCGATAGCTGGGATGCCGTTACAATTAAGGAAGGTGACTGCACAGTCATTGTTGTCAACAACACTCGCCCTGCTGCAAGGCAAGCAAACACCATAATGCATGAATGGGCTCACCTTGAGCTGAAACATAAACCAAGCCGTGTTGACGAATTCGAAAATGGGCTCCTTCTCCTCAGCGACTATCCTAAAGAGCTCGAAGATGAAGCAGATTGGTTGTCTGGCGCTATGCTGGCGCCACGCGATGGTCTCGTGAACTTGCGAAAGCGCGGACTTGATGATGACCAAATTGCAGAGGCATTCGGTATCAGCAGCCAACTCGCCACTTGGAGGCTTCGGATGACGGGCATCGATCGGCAGTTTAGTCGCCGGTACTGAAACTACTTAAAAAACGATTTCGCACGACATGAACGCATTCAGAATGGACCAATGCGCACTGTTCGATCATAGTTTTAATGTTCTTGCTTCTCCAAACAAGCTAGCGCTGAGAGACAAAATCTCTTACCAATGTTGCTAAAATTTGGGGCTCAAGCCTTGATGAAATCGCATCCAGCTCCAACAATTCGCGGGTCAAATACAGGTGAAACTTCTCAGTCAGCAGATTTCCGGCACCTGCAAATAGATCAACGTCTTCACCTTCCCCAATCCTCTTGAGCACTTCGGTTAATGGCGGAGTTTCTTCCCCCGCTTCCACTTGAACGAAACCATCATATTGTTCGACAGAAAACCCAAACCCTCTTAGCGCAAGCGCCAAGGTTGTCGTTTTCATTGTCCCTACTCGGGTTGCGATGATGGTGGTTTCTTCGCCCAAATTGACAAACGACGCGTTAGTAAGCCCCATCTGTGCATAGTTCAGCCGCGCCTCCTCAAGCATTTCAAGCGAATTAGCGTCCATGTAGAGGAGCTTGGTATCGCCCTCCAACACATCGAACATGCGCGCGATCACCTTGTCATGGATCTCGCCCGGGTCCCCACCGAACACAGGCGGCACACCTGCTTTGGCGGGTTTGACCATAATTACCTTTTCCCGGTCATGGATTTCCTGAACCAGCCAACGGCGTCCGGAAAAAATGAGCATCATCCCAGGTGAGAGGATGTTGTCGATTGGCAATGTCCCAAGTTCCCGCCCGTTTGAAACCAGCCTGTATTCTTCGGGCGTCTTGAACACCGCATAGAAGCTATAATGCTCGACTAGCCGCTCTCCGTTTTGGCCCAAGAGCAACAAACCCCCGTCCGTTTGCTCTATCAAGCCAGTTTCAGGATGACCGAGCGCGCGCAGCACATCAGTGAACATTGCTTTGGTGACTTGCCGAAACGGGCCTTCGCGACACAGCACGCTGTATAGAATATTGGCTGGTGCCCCTCCCCTCTGCGCGATTACGGATAGGATCTGATGCACAAGTGTCGACAGATGCAGCGCTTGCGGCTTGGGTGGTTCACACCAGCCCTCCAACAACAGATCAATCATCGCAATCGACCGGATCAGGCCTAGTCTCAGACGATCCACAAAGCTGCTATCCGAAGTCAGCCTCGTTTCTACCGCGTATTGTCGAAGGATGGCTGGCTGACCCTCCCGACGTCCCGAACGTCCCAAACGTTGCCGCAGGGCTGCGACAGTGAAAGGTGCGCCGATTTGCGCCACACAGGTTACATCGCCGATATCGATACCCAACTCTAAAGTGGACGTGCAGACAGCCGTGGTCGGTTTGCTGTTATCTTTCAGGCGCCGTTCAACAAAATCGCGGTGATCGCGTGAAAGGCTAGCATGGTGCGGATAAAACTCTTGGGGAAGATGCTCTTGCTCGCACAGATTGCGCAGTCGGTCAGCGAAAATTTCAACACGTTGACGGGCACCGGCAAAAACAAGATTGTCACTTCCCCGGAGATGCTCGAATAAGTGCGCTGCGACGGCGTCTGTGGCAGACGGGGTGTTGTCGTCTTCTCCACCGGAAAGATATCCACGCAGCTGAAGTTTCAGTTCCGCTTCTCCGCCGTCTGCTTCGATCAATGTGACGTGTTCCGCATTGTCAGGCCGCAGATAAGCGCGGGCGAGGTCCATATCCCCAAGCGTCGCAGATAGTCCAATCCGGCGTATGGGCCTTTTGATTGCCAACTCAAGACGTGTTAGCAGGGATCGCAATTGCACCCCGCGCTCACTATCGAGCACAGTGTGCAATTCATCGATCACCACAGCTCGGGTTGCACCGAACAGGCGCGTGATTTCCAAGCCCCGACGTACGAACAATGCCTCCAGCGACTCTGGCGTGATAAGCAAAATCCCTTTGGGATTTTTCATCGCGCGCGTTTTGACCGATTGCGACACATCGCCGTGCCACGGCACCACTGGAAGTTCCGCCTCTTGGCAGATGCCTTCCAGCCGCCCCGCCTGATCGGTGATCAGCGCTTTGAGTGGTCCGATGTAGAGCAAGTCGAACCCGCCGCCCTCTGCCGGTGCATCCAGCACCTGAGAGATCAACGGAAAAAATGCGGCCTCTGTTTTACCACCGGCCGTCGATGCCGCGACGATGAGGTCGTTGTCAGTTTCGTAAATAGTCCGAATTGCACGCGCCTGAATGTCGCGCAGCTCACGCCAACCCTGCTGTCTGATCCACTTCTGGACGGGGCGGGCAAGTTGGTCAAAGGCGCTACTCATCCTCGAGGCTCAGAGCTTGAAGCTGATCAAATCGTCGTCACCATTAGGTTGAGCACCAGTCGTTTCCTCTACTTCGCTCATATCCTCGCCTCGGTCTTCTGAGACGTCGATCTTCTCGATCAGGTCACTCCATTCAACGCCTGGATTTTGCTCCAGCACGGACAGCAAATTCACAAAAGCAGTGACGGTATTGCGCGGCGTCCTGAAATAGGCTTCCCCAATCCGATCAGAGCAATGGTTCATAAAGGCTTCCAGCGCTGTATCCGGCAAGGCAGTTTCATCATCCTGCATCACGCGTCTAACATTGGCCAACAGAACAAACAGATCTTCCGGCGTCAGGCTGGCCAGCCGCACAACCGGCCCCGACAAATCGACGAGCCCATCGCGGGCGAAAGTGTTTTCCGCTAGCCGCGATTGCAAGGCTTCATAGCTATAAAGCCCACGGCGCGTGTTCATCAAAAACTCTGGCGTGCCTCCCATGAGAAACCCAAGATTCTCGGCACTGCCCTGAAGTACGTCGTTCAGAATCCGAAGAATCTGCTCGTAGTTCGCATTGCGCGCTTGGGACGATGTCAGCTTGAACAGGTTCACCATTTCATCAAGGCCGACAAGTAGCCCTTTGTAACCCGCCTCGCACACAAATGCCGACATCAGCTTGAGATGATCGTAAACGCTCGCATCATCGACAATCGTGCGCACGCCAAGTGCTTTGCGCGCATCCGTGCGGGTTGCGAATTCTCCCCTCAGCCAACGAAGTGCTGCCGACTTAAGTTCGTCATCCCCGTTTTCATGGCCTTCCCAATACCGGCGAATGACCTCTGCAAATTCAAAACCGCCAGTGAGTTCTTCAAAATGGCCCAAGCGCTCGCGAATGATGGTGCCCGTAGGCACATCTTTTTCCTCGGCGTCTCGGTGCGCTTGGCTGACAAACCGCTCAACCACACTGGCCAAAGCACCACCATCTGGCTTTGTGCGCGTTGACAGGTTGCGCGCCATCTCTGCGTAGAGGCCGCGCGCTTGCCCACCTGTCGCGTGAATACGCCGGTCGGGCGCAAGATCAGCGAACATCACCACTAGCCCTTTTTCTAAAGCTACCAGACGGATCAGATTCATAAAGAAGGTTTTGCCAGACCCATACTCCCCGATCACGAAACGGATGGCAGAGCCTCCGTCCGCGATGCGTTCCATGTCCTTCACAAGTTCTTCGATCTCACGAACGCGCCCTACCTGAATATGACGCAGGCCCAGCTTTGGCACGACCCCCGCCCGCAAAGCCTGAACAATTGCATCGCGCTCACGTGGCTTCAATTTAGACATGACGCCCCTCCCCTTCTAATTTTTGTTTTACCGCATCCGCAATTTCCGGAGACACGTCATATCCATCATACTCGTCCAGCAAGGCTTCATCATGAGTTTCAAAGGCCCACTCGTTGACGGCCTCCAATGCACCAGACGGCATCAATCCATGCTTCCCACAAAGCTGTTCGAACGCGTCCTCGGTCCAGTTTTCTTGACCCACCAAATCCAACAGCAGTGCCCCATGTTTTGCATCTAGCCCAGCAAACAGAGTTACATCCTTGGAGTCCCTGCCCTCTTCTGCTTCTTCCTCGGCTTCAAATATCTGCCCAAGGACAGAAGACACCCGCGCCGTATCTGATCTGATCGCGGCAATCCGTGATGCATCCAGCACTGGCCCGGTTGCCTTTTGTAGTTCAGGAATGGCCTCTCCAGAATTGCCCGGCTGGGCCGCACGAACAGTGCGTGGCGCGTCTGCAATCTCACCAGCGTGAAGGTCGGAATAGGCGAGTGATGGATCAAGGCCCAATGCCTTGTACACCTTTTCGATGCTGGCGACTTCTTCGGATTGGATGACACCATCGGCGTGTGCCGCACCCACCAAGGCCGCACGCATCGCCGTTTGGTCTTCCACACCAACATCTTTGAGTTTGCGGCGCAGCAGCGTCATGTCAGGCGGCACGGCAAGGAACCAAACCATGTTTGCCTGAAGCCGGTGCCTTTCCTGCTCACTCAGCCCCTCAACAGATGCAACTTGGGTCTCCAACGCTTTGCGTTCAGCTTCGGCGATACGCCCGTCAGCATGGGCAACAAACGAGGCAAGGGCCAACTCCATCAACGCGGTCTGATAGCTTGCCGAAACATCTTCCAGCTTTTCGATCTGCTCGCCGAGATCAAACAGAACCACAGGCTCTTCCGGTTTCGGTGAACGCAGTGCAAAGCGAGGATCAGGTGCGAGCCCAAATCCAAGACGCGCCAAAGCATCTGCCGCCCCTGTTAGCTGTCTCTTTCCAATTTTCGTACTGCGCTGTCCTTCGAGCTTTTCGATCACGTCGGCCAGCGGAATAAGTCCGCCGCTCTGCATGATCCCCCTCGCCCACTCTTTCAGCGCTTCCATTTCTGTCGACGGGAACAGGGTCCACAGATCTAGTGGCAAAAGGGCGTGCGCTTCGATGCTTCCCCTGCCCTCGGGGTTCCGACCAAGATAGCGGCTCAGCTTATCAAGGTCGTCTATGACTTCATCTGCAACTTCCTGCGCAATCTCGACCGGCTTTCGCAATCCGGAGATATCAGGAACGGGTTTGCCATCGGCTGTCGGATTGAGAGTTCCTTCAAACTCGCTTGAGGCTGCGCGATAGGTGGCTTTGAGATGTTTGCGCGGCTTGCTGACCTTTAGGCCACTGGGAAAGCGATCCTCAAATCGGATTTTGAACAACGCCAAGAATTCATCACGGCACCGCGTTGCTGGCGTGCGCAAATGGCTTTCTGGATGGCACATCAACCAGCTCAGAACCCAGTCCGCGCTCAGGTTTTCTCCCTTATCAAGACGCGCGCCAATCGCATACTTCAGCGAAAAAGGAAGCTCCCAACCCTGGCGTTCAAAGATCGGCTCCAGCGCCTCAAACTCAGTTTCGGCAAGTGTCGCGATATCAAGAAATTCTCCCAAGTATCGCTTCACCGAATGGTTTTCGGGATAGACGGAAATCAATCTGCGAACTTCCGCAATGATATCCTTGGCATCAGCATTGGATTGATCGACGAAAAATCGACGTTCTAGCCCGTAAAAATACAAGAACATGTAGCCCGGATCATAGGATGGGTCAGACCGGCCACTTGCCAACCATTCAAGATAGGTCGCCCTGCTTCGTGCTGAAATATCAGAATACCCAGGCCAATATGACATGCCCTCCCCTGCCCTATCGTCCCCTGTCCTCGCGACGGAGAGAGAAGGGTCGATGTAGGCCCTGCATTTGTCGCGATAGCCATGGTGATTAAGCAATGGCGGCGTGCCGACATAGACCATTCCGCCAATATCTCGCGCAGCAACGGTCGCGGTCTCTGCCGCTGGTATCCAGCCATTTTTACGTGAATTCGTTTGCGGCTTGTGTGCTGTTGGCCGCGGGTTCTCATACCGCTTTGCAATTGCCGAAAGTGCTGGTGCCGCAGACTGGCCAGCACGCACGATTTCCGCGTAGTCCTGTTTTGGTGGTTTGGGCGGCGCTGTCGACGATGATTGAATAGCATTCGCTTCGCGAGTTCTCTCTCGCTCACGTTCGATGCGTTTTTCGTGGGCACTTGCGCGGGCCACTGGCTCGGATTGAGTTACTCTTGTGTTTGTGTTTTCCGCTGCAAGCACTTTGGCTTCCACTTTTCGGGATCGTCTCTTTTCTTGCCACCAGACCAAAACGATAGGTAAGCCGAAGGCAAAGAGCATTTGACCGCCAACGGGCCAGCCTTGCAACACGGTCACTACGGCAACCATGCACAACAAAAAATAGAGCGCGTAAAAAAATAGAACTCGAAAAAGCTTTAGTATTGATGACATTAACGAAACCCTCTTTCGGAACACACTAGATTGCGTGATTTGCGATGCAATCACTATCGCTTAGGTAGAAGTACAGTTTCCCTTTTAAATTCAGCGCTCTCACCTTGCTCTACCGAAGTACAAAGCCGCTATACTTAGGTGAATGCCGCAACCCGCTCCCTGCAAAGGGTAATCATAGCCTCTGCCCGCTCCTCGATATCACGGTCCACACCAGGAAGATCAGGCAGAGAAACGCCGTCTATGGCTTCAGCGAAGCCCTGCAAGAAATGATCAATCTCTTCGCCTACGCCGGTTGCAGCTAAACCGGCAATCGCCGCAACCTGCATGAAATCACGACGCCGCAACCGATCATCTTTGCCGTTCAGCTTAAGGGCCATGCGATCATGTTCAAGGCTCGGGAAGACCCTGGTCGTTACCGCATCATAGAGCGGCGCGAGGCGGATTGTGCTGAAACGGTCCGCAACAGGATCGGCAATCTTTAGGAGCGCTAAATTCTTCAGGTGCATATCGCCGTCGCCGATCAACCAAGCGAATAAGGCGCGCTTGATGACCAACAGAAGATCTTCCCCGGCAGATGTCGACAGCGGTCGAATAGCACGCGTTATCCTCTCGATTGTTCCATCATATTTCGCGTCGGGGGGCAGATCGAGGACCGAACAAAGATCCTCCAAAGCAAAGCGGCGTTCATCCTCTGGCGATGTGCGAATATCGAAACGCTCGACCAGTAAGGCAGGGGGCATGTCATCCGGCATTGCTACCAAAGCGATGTCAGGTGCCTCCAACCCTGAAGCACGGCCAAGAGTCATGGCAAGATACTCGATCACGGGAAGCGCCTGAAATCCGCTAGTTCCCGCCGGCTTCAAAATGTGAGTGAACGGCAAGCCCGCGCTCGGCGACAATTGGCCATCCTGCGCCAAATACATTGGCGCCTTGATCTGAACGCCAGATAGGCGCGGTGTGTCCGGCCTCTCATAAAGGCGCGCCAGCCCGGCCTCGAAATCTGCTTCAAGCTTGCCGCGCCCGGGGCCGGCATAGTTTCCGGTAAACACACCGTCGCGGGCATATCGGGACAACGACACGGATAGCATGTCTACGGGGAGCGATGCGAGCTCGGCTGCGTCTTCGCTGATCGTAATGTTGGACATATATCGTTTGCCCGAGCGCAGAACCGCACGCTCGTCATTGTCTTTGAGAACCTTCTCGAGCCATCCCTCGGGCAACAGTGAGAGGATGAAGGGGGGTAGCCTGCCAGGAACCCGCTGTTGCACGAGCGGCAAATTGAAATTGTCTTGTGGCTGCCATCGCCATTCAAAACCGTCATGACCCAGCTGACCGACGATTTGCCCATGCCAAGCAACCGAGAACGTCAGTGCTGCTTCGTTGCGAACATCCACCGCAACAGCAGAACGCAACAAATATCGCTCTGTATGCTCCCCCTCGCGATACCATTTGTTTTCGCGCGCTAGCGCCCAAACCGCATCCGCCGCGGCAGACGGGCTGCCGTATTCTTCAATAAGACGCGCGGCGATCTCGGTCCGCATCCCTTCATCAATCGCGCTGGCGTGCTCGCTGCGTTGCCGAAAGGCTTCAAGAAATCGCTGCCGCATCGACGAGACGGCGACTTTGAACTCCCCTGCCCCATCATCGACAATGGCAGTCGCGACCGCTGGCTGATCTGGCGCTACGTTCTGGATGATCTCCAGAGACCTGATCCGAGTACGCTGATTTCGTTTTCCGCTTATGAATAAGCGACCATCTCGCGTAGGTGCGAGCAGAGTGGCGCTGGCTGCCGAGAGGTACGCCTTTGGATAAAGATAATGCGCAATCCGCACCGCATTCCGCAGAACAATTGCATCTATTTCTGCGTCGGCGTCGACATAGATGCCTCGCATAAGTTGAACAAGCTTTCCTGTCTCAGCTTGGTAGTGAGCACGGTCCTTGTCGAGGTTTTCGCCAATGAGATAGAGCAATATTCTAACTTTCGCGCACTTGAGATACGAGATAGTTAGATTTTTTTATGGCCCCCGTCAAGAAATTCCAACTATCCCGCACATGACATGCGCGAAAGTTAGGTTGGAAGCGCCACTCCGAAGAGGCCTCACACGTAGCCGCGCGCACAAAAGCCACAACCAAGACCATGTTGTGGTCGTTCAATTTTGCTACACGTACCTTCCTGAAGGCCCGTCAAAAATGAGTTGGCAAAAGATATCAAGGCCAACCGTTCCAAACCAAAGAGGCAGAGAACGCCGTGATTGCATTAAAATTGGGTCTCTTGCAGCTTTCCAGAACTCACGAACCATCAGCTACGGCGTACCACTTGATAAGCGGAAACAAAGGGCCGTGTCGTGCTTGTGTCTGGGAGCAGCACCGGTCGATCAGCTCAACTGCCACCGACATCTCTACAGTCGCCCCCTACCCCGCCGCAATAGAATGGAGCGCGCGCCGGACCAGAAAAGCACTCTCAATAGAATTCGGCTCAATCTAAAATCCGTGCGCACCTGCGCAACTCTGGCATCTGGAAGGCCAATTCCGAATCTGCGTTCCTCGCTAATCACGCCTTTCTGCGCCGAACACTCCGATTGTGAGAAGGCATCTACACGGACCGAGCGATTGCTTCCGGACCCAACGGCTCCTCATCCGAGCCGGTTTCACCCCAAACGCGAACAGGTCTCTGATGGTTCCGCTACCGCAAGAGATTCGATCAGACTCTTAAGTCACGGATACTGGCACATCAGCGCTTAGGCGCTGACCAGGCTCTTGGCTGCGCCCGAAGCCGCAAAATCAGCGTCTCCGCCCATTCGGGATACGATCCTTTGGGCTACCTAAAGGAACTCACAATTAGAAAGATGATCCATCAACGGAACAATTTAGACCGTCACCTCTTCACTCTCGCGGACCACCGGCATGCGAAGCAGCCCCCCTGCCCTATTCCGATACGACCATTTAAATCATATGGGTTACTTACCCCAGCTTCGCGAGCCGGGTACAATAGCAACCCCAATCAACGATAAAGTCGTCCGCGGAAAAGTGGAGAAACCGGCCAAATACGCTCAAAGTTTACAGCTGTAAACTGATCCACTACGCTGCACCATATAGCGGATGACGGCACATTAGACACTAAATAGGCAAAAAAGCATTGACTTAAGGCTGTGAATCGCAGCTTTTATCCCCAAGTGGCGCGAAAAAAGCCATATTGAGCAATTTGGGGCAACCACATGATTCCCGTGACACCAATCGTTACCAACCGACCGTCGGAGCTGGCAACCGATATTTCAGAGCGCCTCACCACGGCGATCCGCGAACATTTGTTGTCGGCCTTCGCACCCGACAACACGAAATCCCTACGCCTGTTCAGCGCGCCTGAGGCCGCCGAACTCTTGGGTGTATCGGGTCAATTCATGCGCAAAGTGCACGGTGAAGGCACCCTGCCCGAGCCTCAAGAGATCCGCGCTGGACGTCGCTACTATACCGCGCGCGACATCTGGAATGCACGCCAGATCCTCGAACAAACCTCCCGCAAAAAGGGTCGTTATCTTCCCGGCCGGAGGGATGGAGATAAGCTACAAGTCTGGCAATTGATGAACTTCAAGGGCGGCTCGAGTAAGAGTACCACGACAATCCATTTGGCCCACTTCCTCGCACTGCAAGGCTATAAGGTCTTGGCTGTTGATCTAGACCCCCAAGGCTCACTGACATCCATGTGCGGAATCAGCCCAGAGATCGAATTTGACGGACTAACTGTCTATGATGCCATTAGGTACGACGATCCCGTGCCCTTTGCCGACACAATCGTCGAAACCTATTTTCCAGGGCTGTCTCTCGCCCCTTCCCGCTTGCTCCTGTCAGAGTTTGAAACGGAATCAGCAGTAAACTCGAGCCCTGATCAGCCGTTTTTCACACGAATAAGAAGTGCGCTCGCTCAAGTCGAAGACCAGTATGATGTCGTCTTAATGGACAGCCCGCCTCAGCTTGGCTTCCTGACGATTTCTGGCATGGCGGCAGCGACCTCTTTGATTGTACCCCTCACGCCATCCATGCTCGACGTCTCCTCAACCGCACAGTTCTTGGAACTGGCGGGTGCTTATATGGGCGTCATCGAAGAAGCAGGCGCGGAATTGCAATACGATCACTTCAAGTTCCTGATAACACGCGATGAGCCGACAGACGTCCCATCACAACAGCTCACGTCCTTTATGCGCGCGCTCTTTCAAGATCGCGTCATGGGCGCGACCGCCCTCAAAAGCACTGCGATCAGCGACGCGACCATGCTCAAACAATCGATCTACGAGGTCGTGAAATCAGAAATGACCCGCGCAACCTATGATCGCGCGAAAAACTCAATGGATGCGATCGGCAAAGAGGTTGAAGCAATGATCCACCAATCATGGGGGCGTAGCTAATGGCCCGTAAATCCCTTCAAGGTCTCTCCGGCATTGCCAAGACGATTGCAGATTCCGGTCCACGCACCTCTGAGCGCAAACCAAATACCAGCGCTCCGGCACTTGGTGCTCTACAAGGCTCTCTATCCGCCATCCGCGAGATTGATCCAAAGCTGATTGATGAATGGGGTCCGAAAGACCGTCTTGACGGGTTTACAGCTGTAAACTCGGATGAAGAGGGGGACGGGTTCGAAGCCCTCAAGACCAGCATCGAAGAGGGAGGCCAACAGGTGCCCATCCTTGTACGCCGCTCGAGTAGCGACGGGCGATACGAGATCATTTATGGCCGCCGCCGAATCAAGGCTTGTCGTGAGTTGGGACTGAAGGTTCGCGCCAATGTCGAAGACCTTGATGACGCTTCAGCCTTACTTGCCAAGGGCCTCGAGAATGCTGCACGCCGCAATCTATCGTTTTATGAAAAAGCGCGCTTCGCAGCCGTTATTCAGGTTGCAGGGCACAACACAAAGACGGTGCGGCAAGTCTTGAGCTTGTCAGCGCCCGGATTGTCCCATCTCACCAAAGTCACTGAGAATGTTCCAGACGATGTCGGCGACGCCATCGGCGCTGCCCAAAAGTCAGGCCGTCCGAAGTGGACGGCGCTTGCAGACGCCTTCATCGCGAAGAAGGTTACCGCAAGCGCCGCATTTGCAATTCTCTCGAAACTGGATCCTGATCTCTCATCAGATGATCGCCTCGAGCGGCTCTTGGCAGAGATCGCCCGACGCGGTGCACGCCCAAAAGAGGGCAGGGCGGTCACGCCCGCACCAGGCGTTACGATCAAATCTAGCAATTCTTCCGTCACCCTTGCCGTTAAAAAGACTGGCAAGGATGCCGCCTTCGGGGCATGGCTCGACCGCCATCTCGAAGACATCATCACCAAATCCTATAAGGAGTTTACAGCTGTAAACTCGCAGGATGACACCCGAGGCCAAAGCAGAAAGGAGGACGGCGAATAGAAAACCCCCGAAGCCGGAGCTTCGAGGGCTGCAGCGCATAAGCGCCGTTAGACTAGACACCTAAACGGTAGCAGTCCCCGAATCATCGAACAAGAAAAAACGCTTCCGAGCGCATGGGAATTTTTTGTCTGCCGACAAAATCATGAAAACAATGACAGGACTGGCTCCAAATGGAGCCCACTCGCCAGTATATTCGGCGGGGCAGCGAGATATTGCCCCGTCAAAGTGGTCACTCTTGCAGGTCATAGAAGACATCCGAGAGCCCTTGGGGCTCAAGGGGACATCAATTTCCCTCCTGCGTGCCATGATCTCCTTCATCAAGGGCGATCATATTTCTGCCGCACAAGATGACGGGCATATCTGCTTTGCATCCAACGTTGCCTTGGCAAAGCGGACCCATGTTAGTGTTCAAACCGTAGAACGGCACATCACCAAACTCGTCTCTCTTGGCCTCCTGTCGCGTCGCTCCAGCGCCAACGGCAAAAGATGGGCTCGACGGGACACAAGTGGCCGTATAGTCCTCGCCACAGGACTTTCTTTGATGCCGCTATCAGCGCGATATTCTGAATTTGTTCAAATAAATCAAACGCATAAAGAACGCGCTGCTAATCTATCAATCTTACGAGACAAGTGTGCAATCGCGCTGGCAAGCCTCAAGAGGTATCTCCCGGCCCGCCCAGATCTTGAAGCCTTATTCAACACTGCTCGAAACCTCCTGCGCAGGCGCTCGCCCGAAGAAGCTCTAATGGCCTTGTTGAAGAATATCACCTCTCACATTGAAGAAGTTGCTCCTGATCAGACAGACAATTTGAGGGACACAGCCCCAAAAAATGAGGGGCACAAAGAACCTCATTTGAATCAGTCAGTTAAAGAAGAAGATTCATTTAGGATTGAAGTTGGGCCAGACGAGATGGAACGCGCCTACCCTAGACTCTGCGCTGAACTGAGAACAGCACGTAGCCAAACAGATTGTGAACGTCGAATGAGCGATATCGCAAACCATCTCGATTTAGGTAACCTTTGGTTCGATATTAAAAAACTTGGTCCAGCAAAAACGTTTATGACCCTAGGTTACTTATTAGAGCGCATAGAAAGCATTAAGAAACCTCGTGGCTATGCATTCCACTTACTGCAAGGACTTACCAATGGGACTTTGGCCTGGGACACATTGCTCCAGCCCATGAGAAGAAGAAAGAGTCTGTAGGGGCCGTTAGACACTGTTTTGGTTAGTAGTGCTGTGGGAAAGTGAAAGTTTCCTTCTTGTTTTCGGACTGTCTGAAGGAACCCTTGTGGGGTGTTCCTGACGGGTCCGGGTCGGTTTCCGGCCTGTCTGTCCTAACAAGGAACCTCTCATGCAAACAGAAGTATTGCGCGTGCTGCGCGCAGAGGCGCTGTCGTGGTGGCGATATCGAAAGCTTAGAAGAACTGGTGACCTTGATGAGGCGCGTCGGTTGGAATGCCAAACAATAAGCCGCGATATTGGATATCTCCGTGCGGCCCTCAACAACCCCAATGCCTATGTCAGCTGCGGTGGGGGAGGGACCATTCTTCACCTCGGGCTGACAACAGTCTCGCTCTATGCCCCCGCTGAACGCTTCCCGCTCGCCAGCTTGGCCATCCGGCTTGGAACGCCACTGATCGACTGCCACCCCGTTCGCGACATCATCGCTTTCGCAAACCTGCCCAAGGTCACAATGGACGGCCAGATCGATCCGGAACCTTGGACGGCCTCAAGCCGAGTACCGCTCCTGACATATCTCGACGCTGCCGAACGTCTTGGCGCTCGTATCGTCAACGATCCGCGCATCGATCGCGCGACCTAACCCAACCTGCCAAATCAACCCCAACCGAAAGGAGGCCAGCCATGGCCCGTTCCCGCACGTCCAAATTCGACGCATCAGAAGCCATCACCAATGAACTCATCCGCATCATCGAACGCGGGGTCCTCCCATGGCGCAAACCGTGGACCGCTGGCGGCAGCGCGCGTCCATTGCGTCATAACAGCGAGCCCTATCAGGGCGTGAACAACTTCCTGCTCACAATGCGCACGGTCATGGCAGGTTATACTTCACCGTTCTGGATGACCGTGCCGCAGGCGAACACACTTGGAGCTAAGATACGAAAGGGCGAACGCTCGTCTGTTGTTGTTTATTATGGCCAGAGTCGAACCCAGTCGGATGATGAGCAAGATGCCAACAATGGCAATACCGAAGAAGCCCGCGTTTTTCGTTTCCAGAAATCATACCGCGTGTTCAACGCAGATCAAATCGAGGGATTGCCGGATGCATTCCACCCTGACGCCTGTTCGGTCCCCGATCATGCGCCATCTGCGCCAATCCCGCATATGCAGGCGTTCTTTGATGCCATCGATATTACGACGGTCTTTGGTGGGACCGAGGCACGTTACAGTCCGCCCGCTGACAAGGTGTACATGCCGGATATTTCCCGCTTCAAGAACCCACTGAACTTTTACGGGGTCTGGGCGCACGAGCTTGCGCATGCCACCAAGGCGCCTCATCGTCTGAACCGCAACTATGGCCTCAGCAGGTTTGGCGATCAGGCCTATTCCCGCGAAGAGATCGTGGCCGAACTGACGTCCTGCTTTCTGGGGCAGGAGCTTGGGTTCACAGCGCATACGTTAGAGCTGAACGCGTCGTATTTGTATCACTGGCTGCGTGTGCTGCGCTCGGACAAGACGGCAATCTTCAAACACGCGGCGGACGCGCAGAAGGCCTGCGACTATCTGATCGCACGGTCAGAAGCGGGCAGGGAAGGGGCCGCCGACCAGGCAGCTTGAGAAGTTTGGTTTTGTCGCAAGCAGCGGCTCTCAAAGAGTGAAAGCAAGCTTTGGTTTTTTGTGTTTTCAATTTCCTAGAAAGGACAAGCCCATGACCACTTCCGCACTCCCTCAAACCGAAAGCCCCGACATCGCAGCAATCGCGGCGCAGAATGATGCCTTCCGCAAGCTCGCCTGCCTTGGCATTGTGCCGGATCAGCCCATTGCCGGCCGTATGCATGTCACACGGTCTCTTGCTGAAGCCGAGGATGGCTTCATGGCTGAGACGGTCAAAGCAACAGGTGAGTTCTACGTCTTTGAACCCGAGAATGATCCAGACGAATGCCATGACTTCGGAGCCGTCGATATTCGGGGGCAGAAGGTCTTCTGGAAAATCGATCTCTATGAGGCGGATAGCGACTTCCGATACGGCGCGGAGACCCCTGACAATCCTGCAACCACCATGCGCGTGCTGACCATCATGATGGCATCTGACTGGTAGGGCAGGGACCCACCCACAATCCCAAGGCTCGCTGACCCTCTCCAAAGGGAAAGCGGGCCTTTTTTCATGTGATCCTCGAATCCGGGGATTGCTCAGGCCGTTCCGCACGTTGGAGCGGCGCAAACATCTCAAAAGGACAACACATGACACATGCTCTCAAATCCATCTCGGTCGCCATTGGTGATCTCACATCGCACCCTGCCAATGTGCGCAGCAACTCGCCTGAAACTTACGAGAAAGAGGCGATCGCCCACCTCACGGTCAGCATCGGCGTCCTGGGCATCATCCAGCCGCTGCTGGTGCAAAAGATTGATGGCAAGTTCGGCGTGTTGGCGGGTGGTCGACGTCGCGCTGCCTTGAACGAACTGGTCGCTGATAAGGCCGCCAAGGGCTTCACCAACAAAACCAAGATTGAATGCCGCTTGGTGCCAGACAACTGTGATGTGACCACGGCCCTGTCGCTGGCCGAGAACATCACCCAAGCCCCGATGAATGCCATCGACGAGTTCGAGGCGTTTGCGCGTATGATGGAGGTCGATGCGCAGTCACCTGAGACGATTGCCAAGACATTCGGCACTACAATCGCCGCCGTGAAGGGTCGCTTGCGCTATGGTTTGATCCATCCCGATATCCGCGCAGCCGCGCGCGCCAAGACGATCACCCTCGATACCATGAAGGCCTTTGCGGACCATCCAAGTCAGGCCGTGCAGCTTGAGGTGTATGAGGCTCTATCAAGCGATGACAGCTACGTGCAGGCCTATACTGTGCGTCAGGCGCTCAAAACCCGCGGTGTGCAGGTGAGCGACGATATCGGGGCCTTCGTGCGCGAGGACTATGAGGCGCGGGGCGGTCCCATCGCTGCCGATCTCCTCGAGGAGCATTCGGTGTTGGAAGACACAGCGCTGGTCGAAGCCATCATGGTCGAAAAACTCACGGCCGCCGCCGAAGAGGCGCGGGCCCAAATGGGGTTTGCGTGGGCCGAGGCGTTGGTGCGCTACGACTACGGAGCGATGGCGGAATATGGCCGCGTCTATCCCGGTCCGATCGAGCCTGATGCCGCTGGTCAAAAGCGCGTGGATGCGATCACCGAGGAGCTCGAGAAACTGCAACTAGAGATGGAGGACGAGACCCTCGAGACGGATGCTTACAACGCCCTTTATGATCGCGTAGATGCGCTCGAAGAAGAGGCGCGTGATCTGCAGGAGGCCTACAGTGCAGACGATCTTGCGCAAGGTGGCGTCATCGCATCCTGGTCAAACGGCAAGATTACGCTGCATGTCGGTCTGGTACGACCGGAGGACAAGCCTGAGGCGACAGCGCAGACGACCAGCGCCGGCGGCACGTCAAACAACGTCGAAGGGCAGGGCGCAGACGCAATCGTCTATCCCGCCTCACTGACCCAAGACCTCAAGACAGAGCGGGCAATGGCCCTCGGGGCGGCGATGACCCTGCATCACGAAGCCACGCTTGATCTCACATTGTTCAAGCTGGTCACGGACGTGCTTGGCACCATGAGCGCAACCCACGGCATCAAGGTCGAGGCCCGCAAAGAATATCGCAGCCACGCCAAGATGGATGAGATCGACAACACATCGCTGGAACAGGTGGCCGAGGCGCATGACGCACTCGATCTGTCCTGGGCGGATGAGGCGAAGTCTCCGGCAGATCAGTTTGCATCGTTCCGTGCCCTTGAGGCGGGCGAGAAGGCCAAACTGGTCGCCTATGCCACCGCAAGCACGACGCAATCGTGTTTTGCCCGCAGCGTTCAGAGCGACAGTCTGATGCATGACTTCGAGATCGAGGTGATGCCTGACATTCGCGCGCATTGGACGCCGAACGCGGCGCTGTTCAACCGGTTCAAGAAGACGTGGCTGCTCAAAATCCTTGGCGAAGAGCTCGGCCTTGCCCAGGAGGCGGTGACACTGGCCTCCATGAGCAAGAAAGAGATCGTTGCATTCTGCGACAAGCTCTTCGCCGAGCCCTTTGCGACCCTCACGGAGGCACAGCATGCAGCGGTCGCGGCCTGGTGCCCGCCAATGATGCAAACGACCGGTGGCGTCATCTTGGTCGTCGATCCGGAGGAAGACGCCGCTCAAACCGAGACCGTTCAAGCGAAAGCCGCATGATCCATTGAGGCGACCCGCGCTTGAAAACACCAAGTGCGGGTCAGATCCCGACATTCCCTAGAAACACCAGGAAAGACATCCCCATGGCTATTCTCAAGTTCTCCGCAACAGCAGTTGTGGCGCAAATCACGCATGCGCGATCCTGTGCGACCTTTCTGCCCAATTGGAACGGGCCAATCGATAAGCCCGCCTTGATACTCATCGTCGGAAACGGCGTGCATCTGCGCTCCAACGGCATTGACGGCTCTACCACCCGTATTGTCACCACCGAGCAGTCCGATCCCAGCTTTGCCTTTGCAAACGGCATCAATCCGTTTCGGGATGGCGATTGGATGGCGCAGCGCCAAATGGCGTTCCGCGATTTGACCGGGCAGTTCTACACAGACATTTTGGATGATGTGCAGACACTTATCGATCGCGGGCAGGGGGCCATTCGGCTGGCAACCGACGGCCATTCCATCCGCGTCTTCGTGCGCCGCGCGTCGGACTTTCTGATCGGCGGTATTTATGACGTGCCTTCAGGTCTTGGCGGAACATTCCGAGTGGTCCTGAAGGACGCCTGTGACACCTTCGCAATCGTTCAGAACTGCGGCAACTGTGAGGATTTCGATGCAATGCAGCCGTATCGCGTGCCGCTCGATGCACTCATGGAGCTCGAAGACCGGAGGGCAGCGTAACGCGCCCTTTCTTCACTCGCATCGCCAATACCCTGCCAGGCCTTCGGCCTTCTCGGGACATTGGCGACAAATGACTCTTCTATGAAAGAAAGGACGCTGAAATGGGTTGGCTCTTTTACACCGACCGGCGAGTTCAGACCTACGCCGATGAGAAAGCAGAGATCACGCGTCTCTGCACTTTCGAGACAGATACGCGCCGCACGACACTGGTCAAAGCCAGTAAGGTTGGCTCGACGTGGTATACGGCAGCAAAAGTTGAGAGCCTTGATGCGGCGCCTTTGGAAGATCGAACATATGTGACCGACAAAGACGGATCATTCACCTTCGGTGCAGTGTTTCTGACGCGGTACGACGACGGGTGCTGGGGCTACAAAGACATGGAGGAAAGCGCTGGCCCAAATGAGTCCCGCGCGCCGTTGAGCATCCTCAATCTGCTGTCCGAGTTGAAAGACCCCGAAAGCTATGCCCACGCCTGGCGGCAGCGGTGTCGGGACTGGGCAGCGATCCCTGACTACGCAGAGGGCGACAAGATCAAACTCGTCTCCCCTGTGACGCTCAGCGATGGCAGTACCTGCCAGATCGTTACAGCAACCCATTACAGGCGCGGGCGGCAAAAACGGCGCTGCTACCGCATTGAGGAAACCGGCAGCCTTGTGCGGCTTTCAAAGGCGTCACTGGCGGGATCGACGCTCATCAGTCGCGAATTAGCTGAGGGCAGTGCGGTGTTGGCGGAGTTTCTTGCCCAGCAGGTGCCGTAGGAGCCCCCTCAGCGCGTTCTCCGCCGTATTCTAGTCTTAGGGGCCTCCTCAGCGCTGCAAAGCGTAGAGGGGGCTTTTTGTCCTGTGAACCTCAACCCGGATCACAAAGGACAGAAATCATGGCCTACGGCAACCAGAAGCACTCCAATCAAACCCCATCTAACGCTCAGCTTAAATCAGCCGTGTCGCTGATCGCCGCCGAGATCGCGCGCGGTCCGCTGCGCAGCTCCTCACTCTCAAAGATCAAGCGCGACACCTTTGGCGGTAGCGATGCCAGCGGTGCATGGAACTGGCGTATGGCCTACGACATGATGCAGGCTGCTGCTGTTGAAAGGCTTTCCACGGATGCGAGCGGGTCAGACTCACTTGGTGCCGCAAAGAACCTTGCGACGCGGCTTTTGACCGAAACCCGCCGGTCTGAGCAACAGATCCGCCTGCAACAGTTCTCGACCCCGCTGCCTTACGCGGCCCTCGCCGTACGCGCGGCCGCAATCCGTTCTGGTGAGACTGTGTTGGAACCCTCTGCGGGAACCGGTTCGCTGGCGGGGCTCATGAAGCGGGCAGGGGCCAAGCTTATGCTCAACGAAGCCGATCCGTTTCGCCAGCGGCTGCTCAATGTGGTCTTCGACGCGCAGGCGACGGCGCATGACGCCGAGCATATCGACGATCTGCTGACATCAACAACAGCACCCAGCGTTATCGTGATGAACCCGCCGTTTGCGTCTTCGGTGGATCGCTCTCGCGATAAGCACATCGCGGCCAAACATCTTATAGGTGCCGCGAAACGATTGACACCCGGCGGACGTCTTGTTGCGATCATGCCGATGGGCTTCACCCCCGAGCGGGATGCTGCACATTGGGCGCGTGCGATGAGCCTTCTCACGCCGCGGCTGGCCCTGACCATCCCCGGCCATGTCTATCGCAAGCTCGGCACGAGCGTGGATACTCAGTTAATGGTCTTCGACAAAGTCGATGAGGACAGCGAGATGATCCGCACTTCCGTCGATGATCTCGACGCAGCGCTCAGTATCGTGGACCAGATCGCTGCGACGCGTCCGATTGTCGCGCCGGTGCCGGTGTCACGCTCATTGCATGTCGGGCGCCCTCTGATGCGATCTGTGCCTCACAAGGCGCGAAAGCCTGCAGTATCAAATGCATCTGCTGCCAAAACACCTAAGCACGCAGCGACACCGCTGTCGTTCACCACGCTCGAGACGCCGCGCGAAAACACCCCTATCTCCGAGATCTATGCTCGCTATCGCCCGCAGCGGATCGACATTGCGGGTGCACAGGAACACCCAACGCCGCTGGTTGAAAGCATTGCGATGGCTTCAGTCGCACCACCCGTGCCTTCTTTGCGGGCCGCCGAGGGTCTGCGGCTGCCGAACCGCTTGATTGCAGAGGGTCATCTGTCTGAGGCTCAGCTTGAAACCATCATCATGGCCAACGATGCCCATGCACGCGATTTGCCCGGCAAGTTCACCATCGATGACGACCAGACCAAGATGCTGCGCAGTGATGAGGATACGGAGGCACGTGCCTACCGCTTGGGATACTTTCTCGGAGACGGCACCGGCTGCGGCAAGGGACGCGAGTGCGCAGGCCTCATTCTGGTCAATTGGCTCTCGGGACGGCGCAAAGCTGTATGGGTGTCGAAATCCGCAACCCTGATTGAGGACGCCGTGCGCGACTGGACCGACCTTGGTGGCTCACCCGCAGATATACAGCCGCTCTCGAAATGGAAGCCCGACCAGCATGTCACCATGGGCGACGGCATCCTGTTCGTGACTTATGCTACGCTGCGCTCCGCCGGCAAATGCGGCACCACGCGCCTGAACCAGCTTCTCGACTGGATGGGAGACGACTTCGATGGCGTGCTCTCTTTCGATGAGGCCCACGCGATGCAAAATGCGGCTGGATCGGAGCAGGGCAGGGGGGCAAAACCGTCCCAGCAGGGTCTTGCGGGTCTGCGCCTGCAACTTGCCGCGCCGCGTGCGCGGGTCTTCTATGTCTCGGCGACGGGGGCCACATCTGTCCACAACTTCGCCTATGCCTCCCGGCTCGGGCTATGGGGCCAAGGGCCTGAATATCCCTTCCCGAGCCGTGAGAGCTTTGTCTCAGCGATGGAAGCAGGTGGTGTTGCGGCCATGGAGGTGGTGGCCCGCGATCTCAAAACACTCGGGTTCTACACCGCACGTGCGCTGAGTTTTGACGGGGTCGAATATGATGTGCTGGAACATACACTGACGCCTGCCCAAACGGAGATCTACGACGCCTATGCGGGTGCGTTCCGCACGATCCACCATAACTTGGAGGCGGCATTGACCGCGACAGGCGTCAATGATGCTTCGGGCGAGACAAATGCCTCTGCCGCAAAAGCCTCCGCCAAGTCGCGGTTCGAGAGCACAAAGCAGCGTTTCTTCAATCATCTGCTGATGGGCATGAAGGCCCCGTCGATTGTCAGCGCCATTCAGCAGGACCTATCCGATGACTATGCCTGCGTTATCCAAGTGGTCTCAACGGGCGAAAGCCTTTTGAAACGGCGCTTGGAGATGATGGATCCCGATGATGAACTGGTCGAGGGCGCGTTGACGCCGCGCGACTATGTGCTCGGCTATCTCGAACAGGCTTTTCCGATCCACACCCAGAAGTTGGTCGAGATTGACGGCAATGTCGTTGCAGAGCCGCTGCGGGATGAGACAGGGGCCTTGGTTGTCTCTCGCGAAGCGCTAGCCCTGCGTGATGAGGCGATGATGGATTTGATGGCGCTGGCCCCGATCCCTGCCGCACTGGATCAAATCCTCTGGGCATTTGGGGATGAGGCGGTCGCTGAAGTCACAGGGCGATCTATTCGCCCGCTCAAATCGAGCGACGGCGCGCTCTTCATCGAAAAACGCGCCGCGAGCAGCAATTCGTCCGAGACGCAGGCTTTTATGGATGGGCAGAAAAACATGCTGATTTTCTCGGACGCTGGCGGTACGGGGCGATCCTATCATGCGGCACAATCGGCCAAGAACCAGAAGCGGCGACGCCATTATCTGCTGGAACCGGGGTGGCGCGCGGATGCGGCCATCCAGGGGCTTGGGCGTACGCATCGCTCCGCTCAAGTTAGCGCGCCGTTCTTCCGGGTCTGCACCTCGGACGTTCACGGTGAAAAACGCTTCACCTCGACAATCAGCAAACGTCTTGATCAGCTTGGTGCGCTCACTAAAGGCCAACGCGAGACAGGCTCGCAAGGCATGTTCCGTGAAGAGGACAATCTTGAAAGCCCCATCGCGCGCTCCGCACTGCGCGGATACTACGCCGATCTTGCCGCAGGGCGTGCGGAGGCGATGGGCTATGAGGTCTTCACCGATTGGACGGCATTGCGGCTGATCGACAAGGACGGTGTGCTGCTGGAAGAGCTGCCGCCCATCCAGCGGTTCCTTAATCGGGTGCTGGCGCTGCCGATCCATATGCAGAACGCACTTTTTGTTGAGTTCATGCAGCGCATCGCGGATCAAACTGAACGCGCGCGGGACGCAGGTACGCTTGATCTCGGGGTGGAAACGTTGCGGGGCGAGACGATCAAACAGGTCTCGGCGGAGGATCTCTGGGCCTGCCCGCAATCCGGGGCAGTGACGCGCATCATCGGATTGGAGGTGACCGATCCAGTTCACATTGCGGGCGGCGATGATGCCCTTCGCAATAACTTCGACAAAATCCCTATGGTCAATCGCGCATCGGGGCGGGTTGGGCTGATCTCGAAACGCCCCATGCAGATGTATGACGAAGACATCGTCACTCTTATGCGCAAGGTCGTCCGACCATCTGGCAAATCCTATCTCGAGGAGGGCAAGCTCAAAACCTCGGCTTGGGAGGCTGTCGAGCAATCAGAGTTCATCCGGCTTTGGGACGAGGAGGCTGACAGCTTGCCCAAAACCACCACGACAAAGCTCTACTTGCTCACGGGTCTGTTGCTTCCGATCTGGAAGACCATCCCGACAAGCAACGAGCGTATCTATCGCGTCACGCCCGAGGGCTGCGCCAGCATGATCGGCCGCACCCTCAGCGAGGAGGGGGCCGCAGCCCTTCGGGCGCGGTTCATGACAAAGACACCCGAAACACCGAGTGAAATGCTGACAGCTGCCCTTGGTACAACTGCACCCGTCGATCTAGGCCGCGGCCTGACTCTGACGCGCCGCCGTGTTGCAGGCGATGTGCGCTTGGAAATTGGTGGGGCGGACAAGGGCACGATTGATGGTCTCAAAGCCCTCGGGTGTTTTACTGAAATCATCGCCTTCCAGCTGCGGGTCTTTGTCCCGCACGGGGCATGGGTCGATGCGGAAGCGATTCTGACCCGGATCGTGGGGAACGGGGTCGAGAGGCCGAGCGGGCTGGCGGCCTAAAGAGAAAGTCAGCCTTTGGTCGGGTGTTCGGGATGGGGACCAATCAGGCGCTGTTTCACAGCGGTGCCAAGTGCCTTGATCCCGTTCTCTTCCCAACAACGAGCCAGATGATGCCTGTCCTATCTTGGGGACAGGCATCGTCAAACACCCTCCAATAATAGGAATAGACCATGACAGATACAAACACAGACTTCGCCAGCACAATGGAAAAATGGGCCGCCGAACGCGACGCTGAAAACGCGAAAACCCGCGCCATGATGCTCGTGCAGTTACGCGCACTCGGGGTCACTGAGGTGACCGCAGAATACGAAGGCTACGGCGATTCAGGCAATGTTGAGGACATCACGCTGCAGCCGAGTGCCACTGTGCTGCCGACAGACCTCTCCAGCCAGCTTGATGAGTTCGCTTGGGCATTTGCCTATCAGCAGCATCCGGGTTTTGAGAACAACGATGGTGGCTATGGTACGCTGACCTGGGATCTCACCAAGGACAGCATCGCCCTCGATCATGCCGACCGCTACGTCGAAAGCACCCACAGCTATCACGAGGGGCTTTGATATGGCTCATCCCCTGCATCACGCTGAAAGTTCGGCGCGGAAATTCGGCGGCAAACCCACCGACTATCAAGTCATTCACGATTGGTTTGATGCCTCCAAGGCGCATATGGCGTTCTTCACGCATCGCGCCTTGCGGCATCACACGCAGGGCATCTTTGAGGCCGAGCGGGTGTTTGGCTTGTCGATCACAAATTCTGCAGGGCGTTCAATTCCCGTCCGTTGGATCGGGGAACAGCACGTGAAAGAAGACTGTCAGGGCCGCATTCCGAGCATGGCGGATTGGTTTCGGCGTATCCAACCTGAAGGCTGGATGGCCAATGGGCATATTGACTTGGCGCAAGCCGAACTTGGCAGCGATCCGCGTGCGGATTGGATTGCCGAGGTTACCACCGGCAAAACTGTTCTCGACTTCAACGATTGGATGAATGCGCGTACGGCCCACTGCTGAAACACCATCCTACCTGCGCCTAATTCCGAATTTCACCGCCTCCAAGACTTTGCTGTCTCGGAGGCTTTTTTGTGCCACCCGAGGAGAATCTGATGAACATCAACGACATTAAGACCGCAGTAGATGCAGGCAAGACCATGCATTGGGTCAACACGGGCTACGTCGTGCGTAAAGATTGCCTTGGGCAATATCTGATTGTCTATTTGCCCAACGGTAGCGCGATCGGACTGACCAATCGCGCGGGAACACAGCTCAATGGAGCGGAAGGTGAGTTCTTCATCGCTGAGTATGACGCCCCCGTGCGGGGCATCACCGCGACGATCAGTCAGAAGGAATTTTAGGGTGATCTATGCGGCACTGCCTCAGCCCACAAATAGAGTGCGTTCCCGGCGGAAAGGTCGGGAGAAAGTTGAAAGCAGGCTTTCTGTTTTGTGATCCCACAAGGGGTCGAAAAGCAATCTCGGATGGTCTGGCAAGATGTCGGGCACCGATAACCCAAGAAGGATAAGACCCATGTTCGCAGGAACCCTCACGAAAAACGCTGACACCGCAGCCGCTGTCTTTACCGGCACAATCCACAACACCAAGTTCGACATCGCGATCCAGTTGGAAACCCGCGCAAAGATGTCAGAGCGCAGCCCGGACTATGATGTGACAGCCGTCAATAAATCAGGCCGCAAGGTCCGCATTGGCACAGCGTGGAGCGAGACTGGCAACACCAGCGGTAATCCCTACATCTCG
>Ga0316209_1001005_pt1 | contig 34996 bp, 22 predicted proteins | sample 6monopyrite_MG_FD_204945 | JGI IMG/M metagenome (GOLD analysis project Ga0316209, IMG submission 204945) | Microbial mat bacterial communities from mineral coupon in-situ incubated in ocean water Damariscotta River, Maine, United States -... | ecosystem: Environmental > Aquatic > Marine >...
CACTGGTCGCCACTGTAATATTCGCCACAGCATTACCATTTGGCATATATTTCACTTCTGGATCTTGCCCCAAATTGCCAATTAAAATTACTTTGTTCACTCCCCTAGCCATTTTTTTCTCTCCAGTGCTGCTAGCCAATATTTTCTGTCACTAGCCAAAAATAGCTGTCACTAGACAATATTCGCTGTCAGTCTAATTCTTTAAAATTCAATTATTTAGCTTTCTATTCAACGTATTCTGGACAAAACCCCAGTTACTTATGGCCTTTTATCGCCCAAATTCTTAAGAAAAGCCCCATCTAAACAGTATACAGTATCGTTGAAGCTTGAATCTTGAATCTTACTAATTATCTGTAAGCTAAGCCATATCTGGAGCGAGATTGTAAGCGATATTTTCCACTAGATGACTCTGGCTTCAATTGCATAGCTGGGCTACTCCCTGAATCTGACTCAATACTGAGCTGTAAACGAATCATAGTCGTTGGCCTTAACGAATTTAGCCTCTTGTCCCAGAGCATCGAAATGTGCAGTTCCGCAATCAATTTTTGCCTGCTCTTTTGGACGTAATGCATCACTAAATAGGCTGCTTTTAGTCTCAACTACAAAATACAATTTTTCTTTACCGTCCTGTTCTACTAAAACAGCCCAGTCAGGGTTGTAACCACCCAATGGTGTATCTATTTTGAACCAGCCTGGAAGCTTGGCGTAGAGTTTGATGTCGTCGCTCCTTTCAAAAGCTCTGGCGAAAGTCTCTTCGGTGTCAGAGTCATAGACAACATGGTCATATACTGACTTTTGAGTCTCGAGCATATTTTTATTTAGATAGCCTGTCAGTTCTTGATCTTCGAATAGCTCCTGGGCGTAGAAATGCTCATCTCCGATTTTATGGTATTTAATACCATCAACAATAAATAACCGCATCTGATTAGTGATGATACCAGTGACCTCGTCAATAAATTTTTGTGGGTTATTCTTGAAATCATTTAATCGATTGCATTTCTGCAAAATCGTAACAATAGAACGACGTGTTAGATTTGTCTCGTTCTGCAAGAAGCTAACAATATCCGGTAATTGGAAGTCACGAATGTCGTATACATGGGTTTGCGATGTCTCGTCTGTAAGCTCAAGACCACTTCTCTCGGTAGCCACCTTCGCCTTGTCATAGTTAAATCGAGTCTTACCAACAATTAAGTTTTTTTCAATCTCTTTGGCGCATGTATTGATTAAATCGTCTGGATCGAAATCCACTCGATACACGGTTTTGTGTTTGATCTGATCCCATAACTCTTTAAAGTCATCACTTAAATACACTTGCTTATTGAGATTAATGGTTTCTTTCTCATCACGATTTTTTATATTCAGACCACCAGCGACCTTCTTCAACACTGAAGATATCGGCCCTGCAATATTTTTCACATCATCAGGTAATGATACTTTGTTGTCTTTAAGATCAAGTTTAAGCTTATCCTGAACTTTACCTTTAGTATCAATATAGCCTTCATCAACGAGATGCTGCCATACTTTTTCAGATTGATCAGCACCCATGTACTGAGGTTTCTCGCCCTCATGAGAAATAACTATATTGGCAAACTGGTGCTTCTCTACCATACCAAAGTGAATACCTTCCTCGTCTTCGATTTCTTTCTGTAGCTGACTTACAAAGTCTTCATACGATTCATTGGCCATGACCGTTAAGGTGTTCACATCAAAACCATGAATTCGTTCACCATCCTGGTTTACTGCCAGCCTGAGGCCACGTCCTATTTCCTGTCTTTTCTTAATAGTTGATGCTGTTTCATTTAATGTACAAATCTGGAATACATTTGGATTATCCCAGCCCTCACGTAAAGCAGAATGGGAGAAGATAAAACGAAGCTTGGTATCAAAGCTAAGCAGTTTTTCTTTTTCTTTCATGATGAGATTGTAGGCACTTTCATCATCAGCGGTACTACCAGAAGAGTCTTTATATCGAATCAGGTTATCCGGGTCGGTTTTCTTGCGCTTATCAGCGGCAAAATATCCGTTATGCACATCTTCGGGATTAATGCCCAGGTCAATTTCACTAAATAGCGACTGATACTTTGGTTTTGAAACTATTTGACTATATTCCTCTTCAAACCATTGAGCGTATTTACCTTTAACCATTTGTCCTTCATCGTTGTAACTACGATAGTTTGCAACTCTATCAATAAAGAACAGGCTCAAGACTTTAATACCCTGAGGTACCAGCTTAAGTTCTTTTTCCAGATGCTCCTCGATAGTCTTACGAATTTGAAGACGTTTCTGAGCATCATCATCCACACCACCAATAGAATCACCTAGGCGAATTACATTAGGCTTACTGGTAAAGTCGATGTATTCATTACCTTCACCACAGTAAATGTCATTAATTACATAACCGTCATACAGGTCACGGCCTTTTGAAAGCTCTAGCAGGTCATCGCCAGCTTTTACTTTCTTTTTCATGCGTTTAACACCACCTGCCTGATTTACATCTAACTCTATCTGCGCGGTAATAGGTGATTTTCGATTATCAACGTTTATTAATTTGATATATGCCTTATTGTGGCCATCCTGTACATTGAGTGAAGCTACTTCAATCTGTTTTACCAGCTTATGTTCATAAGCATCAATAGAATCCAGTTTGTAGAGAGGATTATGTTTATCTACATGAGTAGCTGAGTATCTAAATGTACAAAGAGGATTGAGCGATGCGATAGCTTCTTTGGACTTTGCCGTTGTATCAACACTCTGAGGTTCATCAATAATCACTATAGGATTAGTTGAACGGATAAACTCAATGGGTTTCATTCCGTTCAAACGATCGTCTGCACGGTGTATCAGGTTGGCTTTAGTTTCTTTAGTAGGATCAGTAAAGCTCTTACGAAATGCGTCAATATTGATTACCATGATCTGGATATAATCATTGGTGGCAAAGCTACGTACCTGTTCTCGTTTAGACGAGTCATACACAAAGTAATCAAACTGTTCGTTGTCATATAGAGTATGGAAGTGATCTTCAGTGATCTGTAAAGATTTATAAACACCTTCTTTTATCGCAACAGAAGGAACAACAACAATGAACTTGGTAAAGCCATACTTCCTGTTCATTTCAAAGATAGAACGCAAATACACGTAGGTTTTACCCGTGCCGGTTTCCATCTCTATAGTAAAGTCTTTCCCAGTTAGTGCATTGGATTGTTTGAGGCCATTGACGAGCTGTACCTGTTGAGTGTTCTCAAGTAGTTCTTCATCAATCAAACGTAAGCGATTACCTATACCAAGATCATTTTGTTCAGAAGCAGCTAAAGCATCCATCTGGCCGTGTTTATCGACGACAGGTGCTGAGGTCACAGTAAAAGTTGTCTGGCATATTTCCTGACCTTCAAAAATACCGACTACCGCATCAACTGCATCTTTCTGGTAGCCAAGGTCAGGAGTAAATTGAATTTTCATTCTGTATCCTCAATATCGTCACTATAGGGCAATTCCAGTGTTTCTACTCGTCCGATGGCATTACCAGCAATACCACGAACAGATCCATACATACCCGTTGTATTTTCAAGTACCTTGGTAATCTGTTTCTCTCTCTGTTTCCATATTCTGGACATAGCTCGTTTTTCTGAATCTAGGTCGGTTTGCATCTGAGTAAAGCCTTCGACAATGGCTTCAATCTGCATTTTGAATTCATTACTGGTTAAGTAGCTATAAAGCAGGCTCATTTTGTCAGTTTTGTTCTCGCCTGATTTTTTGGCCAAGTTCAGTGCGATGATTTTTTCGCGTAATACAAAAGAGAGCGCCTTGAACTCTTCATAGGTGCACACCCACACGCCGTCAATGAGTCCCATTCTTTTCAGCTCTTTGGGCATAACTTCCGTCACCAGAACACCAATATCTGATCCACGCTCACGCATGTCGGCTTTGAACTTTTCAATCCAGGTCTTCTGAAAATCCTTAGTCCTTTTGCTTTCATAGTAAATAGTGCCGCAGTTTTGATGCTCAAATGTATTTACAACCTGGATACAGTCGGCTCCACGTTGTCCTTTTTTGATCTCTTCAATAGAGTCCAGTGGATATTCAGTGGATAACCATTCCTCAATTGCCAGTTCCTGAGCTTCACCCTGGGTTTGCATTGAGCCTTGTTCGGCTTTTCGCTGTGCTTCAACTAATTGGCGCTTAAGCTGTTCCATGTGTTCATCTTTCTGCCTGAGTTTCAATTCATTCTGCTCGTCAGCCAGTTTCTGTATTTTCTCTTTTTCTTCTTTTAGGCGCTCGGTCAGAGTTTGTTCAGCCTTGAGTTGCGCTGCCTGTTCTGCTTCACCCTTTTCGCGTTTAAGTTTTTCAATCATTATTTTTGATTGATTAAGCTCTTTTACCTGTTCAGACTTTTCAGAAATTTCTTTTTGAAGAAGTGCGATCTCTTCACTTTGCTCTTCCTTAATCTGTTGCTTAATCTTTTCTGTCAGTTTTTTCTGCTCAGCTTTAAGTTGCGTAGCGAGTTGTTCCTGAAGTTTATCGTCAAACTCCTCTTGTTGTTTTTTAATTGCCCTTTCCTGTTTCTTGATATCTGATAGAGCAGTATCATACTCTTCTTGCCGCTTACTACTTTCAGCATCAAACTTTTCCTTCATCTGCTGTTCAATTTTCTGATAAAGGATTTCATTAACATCAATTTCAGTCTTGCAACTAGGGCATTGTATTGTGTTTTTTTGCGTCATCTAAGTATTCCTTTATTCTTCAGCACCAACACTTTCTAGCAGTGCAGAGTATTGTTCTGGGTCCTGTTCTTCTAGTTTTTTTAATATAAATTGGGCGGCTGTGTGCATTTCAGGGACTTCGACCGGTGTAGCACCTCTCTCAAAAACACCTGAAAGGTGCGAGTACTCATTATTAATTCTGTCAGTTAATACCGCAGGTATCTTTCCTTCACCAAAAAATATTTCAAGTGTATTAGGTGACATACCAGTATTTGGGTATTTGTAGTAAAGATAAACCTCAAAGAACTTACGAGCATTATTTCCAAAATTATAAAAAATTGTATAATTTGTATCATCCATTACCGCAATAGATGCACATTTATATATTTGATCGAATAGATAATTAAACTCAGTAACATACTCTCTCAGATATTTTGGCATGACCTTAATGTTGGATTTTTTATCCTGACGTTCTAACATTAAATATCTGAATTTTTTATTGTTTTCATTCTTCCTTTCATCATTATGAGCACCAGGCAACCTTTTTAGATATTTTAGAAAATCTAAGTTATGTGTTGAAATAAAAAGCTGTTTAAACCGCTCACGCTTTTTTGTTTCTCCATTATCTTCATAGGTTTCTGCTGTGACAATTTGTGCGTTAATCAAGCTATATACAAAAAATATGTGATTTGAATCCAGACTAGAGATAGGATCATCAATCCAAATAATAGGCTGATTTCCTTCGGTTTCATAATCGTCTAGCTTAGCCATAAAGTAACAAAAAGCTATTAAGCTACTTTCACCTTCACTAAGATGATAGGCTTTTGCACCATTTCTGGAAACGATAAACCGGTACACAGAAGACCCATCATCTGCTGTATCTTCTATGGCTTCAAGTGAAAGAGATTGATGTCCAAAGAAATTATTTAAGTACTCGTTGACTCTTTCTGCACCTTTGCTTTCATCTTTGAGTTGGGTTTTGAGGTCTTTAATTAGTTCTTTTTTAGCATTAACATTTGATTCAGAAGTCGTCTTTACTTGTTCTGCTTCATCCATCGCCTTTTTTAGAGCGTCAATAGAGTCACATTCTTTATCGTACTTAATATCTGTAATGAAAGTAAATACTTCATGCAAGCGTAAAGCTTCACGAGCTTCTAATTGTTTATTACTCAGTGATTCTGTGAGATTATTTGAATCATTTCTAATTACCTCATATAAATCACGAATATTGGCTAAACTTTCTTCAACTGAAGTTGGTTCAACAAAAGTGAGCTCAGTAAAAATATCTTTTTTCCGTTGTTCCAGCTGATTCTTTAATTCCGTCAACGTTTCAATATAAGATTCTAACAAACTTGATAGTTGTTCTCTCAGTTCATCAAGGCTTTTACTGAAACTTGAATAGAAATCTGAGTTCTTAATAATCAACAAATTTGGTACTCGTTCTATTTCTAAATCAATTGACTTAATTAACTGTATTATTTCATCTGTAAGATCTTCAGATTCTTTATTAAAGTGCTTATCGAGTTTATCCCATAGGTCTAGGGGTAAAGAATTTCCACAGAATGCACAATCATCTCTTTTCCCCTCATGGTGTTCACGACCATGTTTAACCCAGGTAGCTAATGCAGCATCATTCAGTAGTGCTTGTATGGGTTCCGAAGTTTGAATTTTCTTTTCAAGAAGTTCCTTAGCTTTTGAAGCCACTATTGAATATTTTAAATTAAATAAATCAGGCTCATTAATTTCGCTTTTGGGCTCTTCCTTTAGAATATTGTATAATTCTTCGGCTTCGTCACTTGAGAGATGGGCATATGACTCTTTTTTAATAGTTTTGATATCATTTTTAATCTTATTAACATTATATAAAGGGCTTCCAAAGAATTTGTTATGCTTAATTCCTGTTCCTTCTTTGTTAGCTTTATCACGTAATTTATCTTCTAAGCCAGATGCCTTGGATTGATATACTGACTTGGCCTGGCTATAAGAATTATTTTCAGCCAACATGACGCCAATCAAGCCAGATTTATCTTCTTCATTACCTAGCTCAGATTCATGTTTTTCTATATCCTCTTCAAGCCTAGTATTGTCTTCACCCAATATTGCAAATGAATTAATTGTCTCTTCATCATTAACGATAAACTTTAAGTTCTCCTTTACAAAATCATCATTAAAAACACGTATAAGTTGTTCATGTTCTTTTAACGAGTTCTGTGAAATGGAATTATTGTTTTCAAACGTTAATTTAAAATCAGGATTGTTATATTTACTAGAAATAACGCCCGTCTCAAATGCTCTTAAAATTCTTGATAGTGTCGTTTTTCCAGAATAGTTACGACCATAGAGAATATTGATTTTCTTGAAATCAACAACATTATCATTCTCATCTTTAACAGAGGATTTCCATTTAAAGTCATCAAAAACTGCCATATTCCTGATTGACTCAATTCTTGTTATTAGATCGCTCATAAGTAGGTTCCTTCTACACTAAATACTTCTTACATCATCAATACCGAATTGTTTAAGTACCTGCACAGCGTTTGTTTTTACTACATCATCAGCAAATCCTGCATCCTTGAAAACGACACGCATGACTTCTGGTTGTATTTCTTCTTTAAGCTTACCGATACCTTCTACTGCTTCAATTGTAATTGAGTCGTCCAGACAGACTATTAGTGCACCCATACCTACGTTATATACAGTTTTTCCATCAATCTGATGTTCTTTTATTGGTAGAGCTAAATCCAAGCCGTATTTAAGAAGAATCTCGTAAAGTACATCTTCAGCGCTTCTGTCAGTTTTTATACTCTCAACGCTTAGCGCAAGCTCATCTTCAAGAGACTCAAAATCCACATCCCACAGATTTAAATTTGTAGCGTCTAATTTAAATACCCTGAATCCAAAATCACCTTTGTATTCAGGATACTGATCTTGGATTACTTTTGCTGCACGGCGAATTCGTTCTTTTCCTATGTCAGAGATCGTTGTATAGCCTGTTTTATAGGCAGCGCTTTTGCTATCACACTTTTCAGGAAGCTGTATTGAAATACATCGAACATTTATATTTTTCTCTACGCAAAATTTGTAAGAGGAATGCGCTGTTGTACCAGACCCTGCAAAGAAGTCCATGACAATGTCGCCATCACTAATTGATTGCTCAAGACAATATTCGATTAATGTTGTTGGTTTTGGGGTTTCAAAAACACCTTTGCCAAGCAGCTTTTTTAATTCTAAAGTTCCCGATTCATTTGAAAACTCACTACCCATCCATATTGATTTTGGTTTAATCCTTTTGGTTTCGCCTTCGACTTCAGCATAATCGATTTGGAATACGTCAAATCGATTAGCAGAACCGACGCTTTTAGCTATCAGTTCAGATACCCTGTTTTTAGCTGTATCTTTACCCCAACGCCATCGCCCATCACTTCCATCAGAAAGCTTGGGGATTATCTCTACTGAGTAGTTTTCGTCCTTCTCTAGGCTGACATTGTATGTATCAGGGTTAGCATAAAATGGATAATACATGTTTGGTCGATCTTCTCTCTTCGCACCAGAACCACGTTTTCTCAACCCTTGTAATCTATAACGTTTGCCTTCGTCATCAATTTCATTGTAATCCGATAGATATTCTTCAGGAAGGGGCACACCTTTTGTTTCAAAGTCTGATCTGGAATATGCCAATAAATAATTATGGGCAGTAGCAAAATATTTGTCGTCACTTCTGCCTTTAAGATTACTTACTACTGAAATGACCCCTAAGCAGTTCTCCTCACCAAAAACTTCATCACAAATACGCTTCAGGTTAGATAACTCATTATCATCAATAGAAACAAAAAGAACACCGTCGTTACTTAAAAGTCTATGAGCGGCTTTAATTCTCGGATACATCATATTAATCCAGTTAGTATGAAAACGTCCTGTAGTTTCCGTGTTAGCGGAAACCTTAAATCCATCATCATTAATCTGGCCAGTATAGCGAAGGTATGTGTCTAGATTATCTTTATATCTATCAGGATAGATGAACTCTCCTCCAGTATTGTAAGGCGGATCGATATAAATCATTTTCACTTTTTTGTGATAACTCTTCTGCAGGAGTTTGAGTGCTTCCAGATTGTCACCTTCTATAAACAGGTTCTGGGTTGTTTCCCAATCAACTGATTCTTCTTTGCATGGACGTAGTGTGCCTGTAGATGGTGTTTGTGCTAAACGCCTAGCTCTGGATTTACCGTGCCAAGTAAAGTTATATCGCTCTTCGCTCTCTTCTGTATACTCACCTAGAATCTCTTTTAGGGCCGCAAAGTCTATACCCTTTTTTTCACTTCCTTCTGTGCTAACTTCTGGAAAAAGCTCTCGGAGCTTTTCAATATTTTCAGCAACAATATCAGCACTATGGCTTTGTGAGTCTTGTTTAGTAATCTTTTCCATGGATAGCACCTTTGTCTAATTTTTCTGGGGCTTATAAGTCGTTAGTTATTTTTTTTATTTGTTCTTTGCAGTGCTTGATGTTCATATTGAGTTCTAGCCTGCGATTAAATTGTGTTTCTTTATTAAGAGAAACATTGAGGTTATTTTTTTCTTCTTCTAATTGACGAATGTTTTGTAATAGAATTTGTCGATCTGGAACACTTTTTTTATTCTCAGAACTATTGCTTGCTATGTATTCCAGTTTAAATTGCCCGGTAAGCTGAGCCGCCTGCAAGGCAAGTAGTCGCTCAACAAGCCCCTGATAGAAAGTGTAGAAGTTAGTCCAGTCGAGCTGTTTACTATCAATCGAATCAATAAATTCTTTTTCTATCGGTTGAAGATTATCACCATCAATCCAGTTGCTATCGAAGAAGTTTTCTACTATTAGTTTCTGACTGTCAGCTAGGCTTTGTCGTTTGTTGGCAAGACTAAACCAGAGCTTATTATCATGACTGATAATCAGCACCAGCGGATAAGGAATTGAACGCTGGGTAATCTCACCCAGTCGTTTAACTCGCTTTGGGCTTTTGAGTGCAATATGTATTACTGCAATCTCTGGGTAGTCCAGGTCTTCCGTCTGTAATTTGGGTATATTGATTGTTTCTGGTTTTAAAGTGTAACGCCATATCAGGATATCGATATCTTCAGTTACGATCTTTTTATCGTTCTTACTAATTTCAGAAGATTCCAGCAACATCTTTTTATAAATGCGCGTATTCAATAAACAAGATTCTGGCAGATTCATAGCCTGCCAGAGTTGCTCAATTATAGTATGTTGAATTTTATCCATCATGACTTATCAGCGCCTTCATTCTCATTTAGCAAAATGAGGTAACTGATAACTTCAAAGTCATCGATACCCTGGCTACTCGTAGGCGTTAGTACAGTTCCACCTCGAGCAAACAAGCTTTGAGTGCCTTTTTCTTTGCTCTTTCCAGCAATGCTATCGATGGCTGTCGCCAGAAGATGCTGATAATGAATCATGTCTGCGCCATTTCGCGTAGCCAAATCGAAAGTGACCATTGCCTCCACATCGATGGTTTTACGCTGAAAAGCTTGCTGCTTTACCAGATCGAGTATCTTTTTGCTTTGTGCAAAATTTAGCGGCACCAGACCATCTTCACTAACATAGACGAGAAAATGGGGAGCTAAAGGATAGTTTTCATCAACAGGTACGGCTTTGCTGCCTGTTTGAGTGTTGCGCAGGCAAAAAATCACACCAGGTGACACATTATCTTCTATCGCTTCTTTATTAAGGTTAATAACAGAGAACAATCCAGTGGCTGCTTGTTCTAAGGTTCCAGGATTGGTCTTAAGGTACTCAAGAAGATCCATGCGGAAATCATTCAGTGTTAGGTCAGTAATGGAGATACCACCGGCCATATCTTCAAGGTCAACCACGGCGTCTTGTAGTTGCTGTAATTGCTTACGGCGATACTCGAGGTCGTTCATCTCCTGGCTAGTTTCATCTATCACATTTTCTTCGCCTGTGGCGGAGATATCCAGCAGCACCATTCGACCAGAGACACGTGCTTCCAGGTTTATATATTCATCCAGCTCCATATTGGGCCAGAAATTAATCAGTTGGATTTGTGTATTTGTTGAGCCTAGTCGATCAATACGACCAAAGCGCTGGATAATGCGCACAGGGTTCCAGTGAATATCGTAATTAATTAGTGAATCACAGTCCTGAAGATTCTGGCCCTCTGAGATACAGTCAGTTGCAATTAAGATATCGATTTCTTGTGTAGCATCTGGATCAATCTTGTTACGTTCTTTTGAACGAGGTGAGAACGCTGTAAGGAGGTTGTTAAAGTCACTACCAATACCCGTTAAATTAGTTTTATTACCACCGCCACCGGTCACAATTGCACTATATAGACCAAGTTCATCTTTTGCCCAGCTAGTAATGTGCTCATACAGATACATGGCTGTATCTGCAAAAGCGGTAAATATTATAATTTTGTTATTATCCGTGTTGATGGGTTGCTTAACTTTTTCAGTAATAACCTTCTTAAGATCTCTAAGCTTAGCGTCACGATTTGCATCGATACGTTTGGCATCCTCAAGTAATCTTTCGAGTAGATCTTTGTCCTCTTCAAGGTCTTGTTTCCACAACACCTGATCTGTGTCCTGAATTAATACTTTGGTTTTGTTGCCAGCAACCAGATCAGCAAGTTCTGGTGAGTCAAGTTCAGCTTCTTCAACATCAATATCTTCAATTTCACCTGTGGTATGGTTGTGTATCTTCGTTAACAGATCGTCAACCTGACCTAGCAGCTTTTCTACTGTCAGTGAAAAAGAGTAGATAGAACTTTCCATGCGTTTTAGCAGGTTAACTCGCATGAGGTGAATGAGGCTGGCTTCACGGTCTAGCTGTTTGAAGTGACCTTTACCACCACTGACTTCCATATCATATTTACGGCTATATTCTTCCTGTTTGTCAGCTCTGACATATTTCAATGGCGAGTAAGCAGCAAGATGTAGACGACGTATATCTCGATTGACTTCTTTTAGTGGTGGATAGTCATTATGAGTGTCGATATCTGCCTTAACGTTTACGGGGGGAAGACGTGTTGGGAACTCGCCAATATCTTCGGTGCCGTAATATTTTTCGATATGCTTTCGTGATCTGGCAATGGTAACGAGATCAAGCAGTTTAAAGTAGCCGAAATTCATACTATCTAATAATGACTCGACAGTTCGGTCTTCTACTGGTTGCTTGCTCCATTGGTTAAATTGTTTTTGTGCCAGACGAAGAATCTTGTCGATGCTGGCAATACCTAAATCATTAAATGCGCTATCTGTTCCTTCCGTTATGAATGCGACCTGATTCTTCAGATCATTCATACGATTATTAACGGGCGTAGCTGAAAGCATCAATACCTTAGTTTTAACACCGGACTGAATGATGTCTTCCATTAAACGTCGGTAGCGTGTTTTAGTGTCTTTGGTTGGATTGTTATTGCGGAAGTTATGGGATTCATCAATGACGATGAGATCGTAATTACCCCAGTTTAATGTTGCCAGGTTGATTTCACCAGAATGGCCTGAGGTACGACTAAGGTCGGTATGATTAAGCGTATCGTAATTGAATCGATCACCTGCCAGAAGATTGCGTTTGTCATTAATAGTGTAGAGAGTCCAGTTATCTCTAAGTTTCTTGGGACACAAAACAAGTACACGATCATTACGAAGTTCGTAGTATTTAATTACAGCAAGGGCTTCGAAAGTTTTACCCAGGCCAACACTGTCAGCAATAATGCAGCCGTTGTGAGTTTCGAGTTTATCGATTGCACCGATAACACCATCGCGCTGAAATTTATATAGCTTGTTCCAGACTAGTGTATCTTTGAAGCCTGTCTTGCTTTTTATGATTTTTTCTTCGTCAAATTCTTCCAGGTAATCCTTAAATAGATTATAGAGAGTCACGAAATAGATGAACTGGGCCGGCTTTTCTTCTGATAGATAATTTAACTGTTTGAGTAATAAGTCTTTCGCATCTTTAACTGCTGAATCGTTATTCCATAAAGAATCAAACCACTGTAATAGTGCTTGTGTGTTTTCAGCATCCTTTACACACATATTCATGTCATAGCTTTCAGACTCGGTATAACCTAAACCCGTACTGGTAAATTGAGAACTACCTTGGATTGCTAGATTATTACTATTTGAATTTGCTACGTGAAAAAGAGTCTGAGGCACCATTCCTGGTGAGTTTGTTATCTTTACCTGTGCTTTATTCTTGAGCCAGTTTGCGCATTCTGATGCAATAGCTGCCTGATTAAGTTGATTCCGTAAGCGGATTTCAAACTTGTCACCCGTTAGGGCTGGTAAGTTTGGAGCATTGTTGCTCCAATCTAGTTGGGTTAACAGAAGGTTAGTATTTTCAGTTTTTGATAATTCTTTTTTAAGTGCATCGAAGGCATATATAGAAAACAAGCCGCTTACTATTGAAAGCTTGGAGTTGCTTTTAATTGCGCCCTTAAGGGTTTCACCGATCTTAGCTGTTTTTCTGTTATCAATCAGCATAACTTTATACTGCCCCTGGACTTGGTTGAATGTCACTCGTAGCTCTGTAACCGGGGGCAATTACCGCGCTGTCAACATCATATAATGTTTGTGGATTATTAAGCCAGAGGTGAATCTCAGGACTATCAAGCTGATGTGTTTCTGAGCAATCTACATTCCAGTGTCTTAGTACATAGCCAGCAACAGCTGCTCTAACATCAACTTTAAGAATACCACCTTCCATGGAGTACTCCTGTTCAATCGTCTCGGGGTGCTTAAGTCGAGGATGAGGAACAATATGCATTCTAACAATGCGATTCCACTGAATATCAGAATCTTTTGTTTCTTTAACTTGCGGATCAATAGTTAAGATTTTTGGGCTAGCAATGCGGTTTATAACAAAATCGGTAAATGCCTCACGCTTCCGGTCGAAGGCACGAACATGCCAGCGAAGACCATTGTCGACTAGAGCAAATGGTACGATTTCTCGTGTACCCAAACCACTAGAGAGTGACCTGTAATCAATTTGAAGTGCTTTTTTCTGGTGTATGGCTTTAGTAACTATTGCTAAAGTATCTAAATCAGGAAAATTAAGTTGCGTTGGAGATTCTGCAGTAACCAGCGGTTGCTGGCGACCTACAAAGTCATCACCCAGACCGCAACATAGGGCCGCAAGTACCTGGTTGCCAGAATAAGAAAATAAGGGTTTAAATCTCTTACTTTGAATATATGTTTTTGCCTTCGTATCGTACTCTATATTTTGTGGGGCTATTTCTTTGTATTGGGTAAGGTCACGAGTTGCGGCGGCAGCTTTTATACCAAAGCGAGACACGAGATCATTTCGGTTAATAGTGCCAAGGAACCTCAATTTGAAGTCGATATGAAATAATCGTTCCTGCTGTGCCTGGTTAATATTTTGTAGCTGCGTTTGTGGCATTTGAGACCCTATAACCTTTATTAAACGGACTTCTCCCCAATTATGGATTAAAGCATATAACGCCCCTACATCCGTGTCAATTATATTAGTTGACATCATCAAATTGATTATGATTAAATAAATTATAATAATATTTTGTAAACTAGGCTAGAAAATGGAGATTCAGAAGTATTGTGAAGGCTGAAAAGACTATCGCTATTTACCGCCGTATGCGTAATCAGCCGCTGTGGAAGTTGCTAGCCTCTGGCAATGGTCCCACCATTATTGGTCTACTTCAGTCACACCTTTATGAAAAGGAACGGAATTTACCGGCTTCTATTCTATTTGAACGTCTAACACAAGATTTTGAAGAGCTGCGAGCACAAGGAAATGATTTCCCGCAGACTGCCCAAGCTTATGTGGCCAGGTGGTTAAATGAGGGTTATCTGGAACGGCGTTTCCCTGCTGGTGCTAATGAAGAAGAGTATGAACTTTCTACTGCTACGGTTGAAGCCATACGTTTTATGAGTGGCCTTGCCGAGCCCCATTCAGCAGCGACTGAAAGTCGCCTGTCGTTAGTGATTCAGGCTTTAGTGGGATTAGCTGAAGCAACCGATACTGATAAAACACGCCGAATCGAACGTTTGCTAGCCGAGCAGGCGCGTATCGATAAAGAAATAGAAGCCATACAAAAAGGCCAAATGCGCGTGTTGCAACAGGAGTCTGCCCTTGAGCAAACCCGTGAAATTATTTCTCTCGCCGATGAATTAACCGGTGATTTTCGTCGAGTTCGTGATCAGTTTGATCAGTTAAACAGAGATTTACGTGAACGCATTATGGATAGTGACGGTAACCGTGGCGAGGTACTTGACTCGCTGTTTGCAGGTATCGACCTGATTACGGAGAGTGAGGCTGGTAAATCATTTTCTGCATTTTGGCGATTACTGACAGATCCAGAACAGGCCGCGACGCTAGAAGACGCGCTTGATAATGTAATGTCGCGAGAGTTTGTGCAGGAGCTTGATATTAAGAACAGGCGCTTTCTTTTACGTTTGACCCGCAACCTGCTTGAGCAAGGTGGTACCGTGCATGAAGTATTGCAAACTTTTGCGCGTAGTCTTAAGAGTTTTGTGCAAAGCCGCGAATACCTTGAACAGCGGAGGATAAACCAGTTATTAAAAGAAGCACAGCGTACCGCTTTATCCATCAAGAATGAAATAAAGGCAAGCGATGGGCTTGAGTATACATTAGAGCTAACAAGTAGTCGTTTGCAATCGCTATCACAGTGGGAGTTGTACGATCCTTCATTACAAGTGACAGCCGAAGAGATGCGTGAAGGGGATGCCGCACCGATTGATCTGGAATCTGTTAGTGAACTAGTGTCACAGTCCGAGATTGATTTTCGTTTATTAAAAGAACATGTGCGTGCTATTTTGGAGGAGCGTAACCAGGCATCCATTGGCGAACTGCTTGACATATTTCCTGCAACTCAGGGGCTGGGTAGTGTCCTTGGTTTAATCGCACTTGGCAGCCGTCATGGTATTAAAGGTGATAGCGTAGAGCTCGTAAGCTGGATTGGTGAAGATGATATGCAGCGTAGTGCGCGTATTCCAAAAGTCTATTTTTTGAAGGAGCGGGTTGATGAACTGGTCTAAGGATTTACCTGATGATAAATTAATTGATATAGAGGAAGATGCTCAAAACTCTGATCAAGCCTTGTATATGGGTGATAGTGGGGATTTATCACTCGACGCAAGACGGGTACTGGTTAAACTGCTTGCAGGTCCCTCGCTAGAAGGGCGACTTCATTCTAAGCTTTGGCCTATTTTAATCCGTGACGAATCGTTGATTCGGGCACGCTTGTCTGAACTATTCCTTGAGTTAGTTATTGATCGTGACCTTCAAGTGGCCTTTACTCGTCAGGCAAATACTGGCGAGCTCGATGTCCCCAGATTGTTAAGGCGTGCCAAACTTAGATTTTTGGATTCAATTTTACTACTCCACCTACGCCAGCATTTAACACAGGCTGAAGCACATGGTGATCGTGCTGTTATATCCATCGAAGAAATGATTGAGCTGCTTAAAGTTTATGAGCAGGATGATAATACCGACCATGCCGGTTTTGAAAAGCGCGTCCATGCCTCGATTGAGAAGATTAAAAAACACAGTATCTTGCGCAAGATTCGAGCTACTGATGATCGCTTTGAGATTTCACCAACACTAAAGCTTTTATTTTCGGCTGAGGAGATACAAACTTTAACTAAGATTTATCAGCAAATGGCCACTGGCACGCTGCCATCTGAAGTTGATAATGATGAATCAACTGAGGAGGCAAGTGAATGACTTCTCTTCCACAAAATGGTCAATTGTTTGCACCTGAACAGTTCCGCATGTCTCAACTGCAAGTTTATAACTGGGGTACTTTTTCTGGTATTCATACCGTACCAGTTTCTGAACAGGGCTTTTTATTTGTTGGACGTTCAGGTGCTGGTAAGTCAACCTTACTTGATGCTTTCTCGGCTCTATTGGTTCCTCCTCGTTGGGTGGACTTTAATGCAGCAGCACGCGAGGCCGAAAAAACAGGTAAAGATCGTAATTTAGTAACGTATATTCGTGGTGCCTGGGCAGATCAAAATGATGATGCGACGGGAAATGTTGCAAAACAATATTTGCGCTCAGGTACAACCTGGTCAGCCCTTGCATTAACTTACCAGAATGCTGTTGGCCAGAACATTACTCTGGTACAGCTATTATGGTTGAGAGGAAGCGCAAATGCGGCACGTGATGTAAATCGTCAGTTTATGATTTTTGAACGACCATTTGATCTTGGTGAGCTGGAAGAATTTGGGAAAGCTAATCTTGATATTAGAAAGTTAAAGGCATTATTTCCTGATGCATTTATCAGAAAAGAATTTCGAGCTTACAGCGAACGGTTTTGTCGTTTGCTAGGTATTGAGAGTGAAATGGCATTGAGGCTATTACACAAAACACAATCTGCAAAAAATCTTGGTGATCTTAATACCTTTTTACGTGAGTTTATGCTGGATAAACCAGCCACATTTGATGTTGCTGAACGATTGGTGAGTGAGTTCGATGAGTTAAATGCTGCGCATCAGTCGGTAGTCATCGCAAGAAAACAGGTTGAAACACTGGTTCCAGCAAGAACGGAGTATCAACAACGAGAATCACTGCAAACTGAACTCAGTACGCTTAAAGAGCTATTAACTGGGATGGATAGTTATACCGGGCAACAGCGTATTGATTTGCTGGTACAGGAGATTGATAGCCTGAATATCAAGGCCAATGGTATTAAAGGGGAAGTCAGTCAACATGAATCTTCTTTGCAGCAACATACCAATACACTGCATGATCTGGAGAGCGAACACCGAAATATCGGCGGTGATCAAATAGAAAGTTGGAACTCCGACAAAATTCGACTTGAGCAGCAACGCAATGAACGTTTGCGTAAACGGAATCAAGCAGAGGATGCGTGTAAGGCACTCAACTGGCATTTTCCAGATAACCCACACCACTTCGCTGAAGTGGTTGGCAATGCAAGGCAGGAACTTGAAAGCTGGGAAAGTGGTAGCACAGAGATTCGAGAAGAACGTGATCAACTAGTCATTCAAAAACGTGAGACTGAAACAGAATTTACGCAGACAGCAAGTGAGGTAAAGGCACTGGAAACCCAGCCATCTAATATACCCTCACGTATGCTGGAGATGCGCCAGAACATTGCTGATGCAATTGGCGTTGCAGAAAGTGCTTTGCCCTTTGTGGGTGAGCTGATTGAAGTCAAATCTGATGAAACTTCATGGCAAGGTGGAATCGAACGTGTACTACATGGATTCGCACTTTCTTTGTTAGTCGATGAACGTCATTATTCTGCACTCTCGAATCATATCAACAATGCTCATCTAGGACAGAAGATTGTCTATTACCGAACAGGACAAACACAACATCAATATAACAAAACAGTCGACACAAACTCTCTGGTACTCAAGTTAAATATCAAGGAATGCAATCAGTCAGAATGGCTTAAATCCGAGCTCCGGCGTCGTTTCGATTATTCTTGTGTTGATTCATTACAGGCATTTCGTCAGGCCGATCGTGCACTAACCAAAGAAGGTCAGATTAAGCACAGCAAGACGCGTCATGAAAAAGATGACCGCCATAATGTCAATGATCGTCGCTTTTGGATATTAGGGTTCGATAACCGTGAAAAATTAGTCCTTTATAGAAAACAGGCTCAGGAACTGGCAGCTAATATTTCTGAACTGGAAAAGAAGATAAAAGAAATAGATGACCAAGGAGATTTGCGTGCCCGGCGTGTAGTGCATTGTCAGACACTTGTTAATTTACAGTGGCAGGAAATTGATATTGCACCTCTACTCGAAAAAATTAATCAATTAGAACAGCAGATTAAAAGTGTATTGAACGGTAATACAAAGCTGAAAAATATTACTGAAAAAATTGAGCAGCAAAAGAAAAGAGTTGAGAACGCCGACAAGAAACTTCGTGATACAAGAATTGACTATGAAAAAATTATCGATAAGGTTGCGAAAAATGAAGAGGCTCTAAGTAAACAGCAAGCTGATCCTAGCCTAATTGAATTAACGCCACTACAACAAGCAGGACTTGATGAGCGATTTGATCCATTCAAAAACATATTGAGCCTTGATAATTTAGACAAAACGGTTAGAAATGTTGAAGGTACGATACGCGATGATAATGATAAGCTAAATAAAGGCATCGCAAGCTGTGAAAAAATCATTGAAAAAAAATTTGATGAATTTATTATTGAATGGCCTGCCGAAGCAGAAGGTCTTGATTCAACACTTGCTGCTGCGCCTGATTTCTTTGCCAAGCTTACTCGACTCGAAACGGATGGTTTGCCAGCACATGAGCAACGTTTTTTTGATTTGCTGGAAAGTCAGAGTCACCAGAACCTAGCAGCACTTTCAACTTATTTGAGTGATGCTAGAAAAGAAATACTTGAACGCATGGAATTGGTAAATGATAGCCTTGAAAAAGTACCGTTTAACCAAAGTATTAATCAGACAACATTTCTACATATCGATGTAAATGATCGACAGTTACCTGATGTGCGTGAGTTTAAGCAAGAGATCCAACAGGCGTTAAGCCATGCATGGAGTGAAGATCGGGATCTGGCTGAGTCTCGCTTTTTAACATTGCGTAATCTGGTGGAACGTCTCTCCAGCCAGGAACCAGAACATAAACGATGGTGTCAGATGGTGCTTGATGTACGTCAACACATGGAATTCATTGGTAGAGAGACTGATGAAAGTGGTGTTGAGATTGAAGTCTATCGGAGCGGCTCTGGTAAGTCTGGTGGACAAAGACAGAAGTTAGCAACAACCTGCTTGGCTGCAGCTTTACGATACCAGTTGGGTGGTAATGAGCATGGAGTGCCAATGTATGCTCCTGTTATTCTTGATGAAGCATTTGATAAGGCTGACAACGAATTCACTGCTTTAGCTATGAATATATTTACTAATTTTGGCTTTCAAATGATCGTCGCCACGCCATTAAAGTCAGTCATGACACTAGAACCATTTATAGGAGGCGCCTGCTTTATTGATATCAGAGACCGACGTGTTTCAGGAGTCTTAATGATTGAGTACGATTCAGAACAACAACGCTTGAAGCTTCCCGCTAGTGCTCACAAGGAGGTGAATTTTGAAGTTTCCTAAGGATATTCATAAACAATTATTAAGCAGGTACAAAACCAAAAAGCGCGAGTGGCTAGAAGCTAGTGTCAAAAACCTAGATGCGCATGAAAAACTATGGCCGTTTGAAGTTAAGCTTGGCATTCCGACTGAAAACCAAGCAAAACAACAATTAGCAGATGTCCGTACCTGGGTAGAAACATGGCAGTCATGGAATGGGATTGGTGAGCTTATATGGAGAGATAAGCACTGGAGAACAGTTGGTACACAAAGTGTTCCCGAAAAAATTATATTTAATACCCCATCAGATGTTACCCAATGGATTGATGAAACAGAACGCTGGGAAAGAGCTAAGCAGAGGTATTCTTATTTTATCAGTCGATGGCCAATGCTTTCTCCAAAGCTTACTCGCTATTATGACTTACTCGCTGATTACAGTGAATTGGATTATCAGCGCCTTCTCGATATGATCTCATGGATAATCCTTAATCCTGATTCAAACCTTTACATCAGGCAACTACCTGTTTCAGGTCTAGATAGTAAATGGCTTGAGGGAAGAAAGAGTATTTTATCTGATCTCATTCGCATTATTAAAGCTGAACCATCCAACAAAGAAGAATTCTTCAAGTTATACGGAATTAAAATGCCTCCACAATTGATTCGTGTTCGCATATTAGATCATGAATTAAGAAAAAATATTGGTGGACTGGGTGATATTTCTGTACCTGTGGAACAGCTTGCAAAATTAGATATCCCTGTTAAAAATATCTTTATTGTTGAAAACCTACAAACCGGTCTCGCGTTTGGCGATCTACCAGGAACAATCGTTATCATGCAGTTGGGATATGGTGTCGATGTATTAGGTTCTTTGCCCTGGCTAACCAAGGCCCACTGCGTATACTGGGGTGACTTGGATACACATGGCTTTGCTATACTAAGCCGCGCCAGAACCTACCTTCCTGAATTAGAGTCAGTATTAATGAATGAAGAAACTTTACACAGCCACGAAGAACTTTGGGTGGAAGAAAAAGTCCAGCATGGAGCGGAAGCACTGCCGATGCTAACAAACAATGAACAAGCAGTGTATAAGGCTATCAAACACAATGCCTGGGGACAGAATATCCGCCTTGAACAAGAAAGAATATCATGGGATTACGCATGGAATAAATTGCAACTAGTAATTTAATATATAAAAACGATTGTAGAATTTTTGATAGTACTTCAAACCTTATCTTACACATTACTTAACAACTTTATATTTTCCCTGGCAGTTTAATAGAAGATTGTTGTCTCAGAATACAAAGCAGACGTTTGGAAAGTTAATAGTCAACTTCTGAGCGCGGCCAGAAGTAGTCACTCGATAAAGACTAAAACTATTTGTTTAAATTACTAACAGCAGACGTTCATCTGCTTAGTTAAAGCCTCATGTTGTTTTTCGTCACGTTTGAACGCCTTATTCGGCATATTATTATCAATGCGTATAGAGTCATCAATAGTTAATCAAATTGATGAGTTGGCTTCTGATCTTAATAAAACTCGCTCTGGGCTTATTAGCATATTTATTACTGGAGGTATCGAAGAATTAGTTAAGCAGTTACAGCAAAGAGAGTTACCTGCAAATGACATAACTACAGTAGATGATGATGAGAGTAATATTAGATATTTCCTTTTAAATACTAACTACAATAATACACCTTCGGACCATTTTCTCATGCTTAAAAATGGTGAGGCAGCAGCATTTTATCCTGGCTGGAAAGAGAATATTGAAAGATTAAGAGAAGGAGACATAATATTTTTATATCATAGTGGTCATGGGATTTGTGGTTATGGAAGCGCTGGTAGCAAGTTGAATATTACAGATCATCAAGGAGATAAAAATGAAAGATATTCTCGGGTGCTCAATAACTTTGTTTCTAACTTTAAGCCTATTACAGCTAAAACCTGTAAAGACATTACAAAATCAAATTTTAATTTTAGAATAACAATGTCACGTTTAACAAAAGAGCAAGGTGATGCAATTGTTAAAAAGATAAAAGAGCTCATGACTGCTTAACACCGTTTACTGTGAAGAATTTGGAGCGATGCGGAAAGAGTGTCACGGGCTGCGATGTTTTGCTAAACATGCTTACACTTCTCTCTTATACTTTTTAAGCAGATGCTTATCGTTAACATTAGCAAAGAGAAACCTCACTTCATCTATATTAATTTCTTCATCAGGTATAGCGCTGTCTTTGTTTATTCCAATTTTACTATTTCTTTGTAAATCTTCGAGCGCCCTCATAACCAATCTAATTTCTTCTGAAACATCATCATAATCGATCGCTATGTCCACTAGATCTCTTGATCTTATATCTGAAATAATAAATCGATGGACTATTTTATTTCTTAAGTTATACATGTTATTTAATCTCTCGAAGATATTTTCGGAAATAATTCCAAGCGCATTTGCCTCTTTGTATATTGCTCTCTCGGTTATAGGCTTGCACTGTTCACCTTGATAAAAATACTTTTGTTCGAATTCATCACTGTTACAGTCAAGCTGCTTCCTCATAACAATACAAAGCCTCAGGTAAGAATCAATTTGGTTCGCCACAATAAGTATAAACTCGATTAATGCGCCTGACTTTAAAGCACTTTCTTTTAAGTCAAATGAAGCTGCTAATGCTGCTTCAAACTTATAGTATCTATCCAAGGCAAGAACTCGCTCTCTATTGCTTTCACTTATATATGCTAGCTTGGAAAGGGCAACCTTAACTTTACTCAACTCCTCATTAATTAGTTTAGAACTTTCGTACTTTTTTGAATAAATGTATTTTGCCATCAGCACATGATCTTCTACAGTACAAAACCATAAGTGCGCATTCATTTCATCATCGTACATACGTTTTTCGATGAAACTTAAGTTATCTTTGTCTGATGGTTGGACAATGTTTTTTGGAGTCCTTTCGTTCGCAGGATAGCAACTAATTTGAAATGCTCCTGCACCTTCTGGGTTATCATAAAGCACAAAACTAAACGGTGACTCTTCCTTATATCCTGCTGCCACGTTGGAATACTGCCATTCTATTGGAACTTTTATCACAAACTGGCCGTTTGGTTCGGTAAAGTATTTCATCGATGCTCTTATGATTTGTTTTCGCTTAACATTTTAAACTGAGGGGCGTTGTGCCTAGTATGCACAGCATCCTGTGATTGTTACGAACAAACTCAAGTGCCTTGTTGGGCTTTTAGTACTTTTCATGATGCGCTGCTGCAGTGAGTGGCTTTCAAAAAGTGAAGCGTAGTGCCGCTTTTTAAAAGCGCCAGCGAGTGGTAATGGGGGATCTTGACTTGCTTATTAAACATTACTCAAGAGCCTCAGCTTGTTTCTTTTTAAAGTCAACATATTCACGCCACGCCTGTTCATTAGTGTCGCCTATATCAATTTCTAAATATTTTTCACGTATTGTCGCTAATATGCAATCTAATGACTTACGAATCTCGACGTTTGCGTCAGTGATTTTATCCCAAGCTTGTTGTTGTCTTTCTGTAAATGCGGCATCACCTGGATTACTAAATATATGTCTATTTCCGCTGTTATTGGAGTGATAGTATTGGGAGTGCCGTATACTAATATTCCACGCCTGATGTAGTTCTCGAAAAGCACTTTCTAATTTTTTATCATATAGATGAAAAAGACTGTTTGTCATTATTTCGTTATAACCCTCCCAGAAATAAAAAATCTTATCCAATATAATATGAGGTGAATCTAACAGGTGCTGGTCAATTGTAGGAATGTGTAAAGTAGACAGAGCCCATTTTATATTTGATACATCTCGTAGCTTTTTCTTTTCCTCATTTGATAGTCCTTTCTGTTCTGATGCTCTCACGGGATTGTTTTTTATGATTGATTTAACTGCAACAAAAAGTAGATAACTTAAATTATTGCCACCTATTTTATCTGCTTTATTATTTACTTTGTATGGGGACACCCGATGACGATCAAAATCAAATGGGAGATCTGTTGAAAGGTCACCATACTTAGTATTGAATAACATTATGATTCGTTCCCACCCTAAGTGGGCCGTGGAAAAACCAAGCTCATATACAACGTTAGGGTTTGGATATGACCTAGATTCTGAAGATGTTGAGTTTATAATGCTTACATCGGCAATAAATATATCAGACGCTTCAATTTTTCCAATAATGGTAGCAGGAATATTGGGGCTACCAGAAACTGCTCGGGTAGCTTCATCTATAGTAATAACAATGTTTTGATTGCTGAATTCGTCTTCAATTTTATTTATTGCATCACGAAGTGATGCTCTGATCACTCTCCTATTGGTTTCATCAGGTAGGTCGCTTTGCCAAGAATAAAATATAGTAATTTCTTTACTGTCACTCATTAATCATCTCACATATTTATTTTAGTACTTAACGTTTGAGCTGTGCAGCGCAAACGAAGCGCAACGTAGCTTGCGTCCGAACGAGCGACTTATTAGGCATTAGTATGACCATGCGTTCTGTGTAAATAGCTCGATTTCATCTGGCTCTATCACTTCGTCAGTCTCGTCTGCTGATGCTACTATGATTTGTGATACTTCCAGTGCTCCTAACAAATCCCTACTTGCTATCCAGCTGTTTTCCCATAGGCTCGCTTCTTCACCATTAACAATCTTGCAAATAGCTTCCTCGCTAACAAAATTGATATCCACAGTCTTAGGTTGTGTAACCCTCTGTAGCCATATTTCAAGGTATCCATTGTATGGAACGCGAGCCATTTTACTCCGCACTTTTTCCCATAATTTACCTTTATCATCAGAAGGAGCTAGAGAAATCAGGTGGCTCAATATTCCGGCAATAGCTGGAAAGGTGGCAGGAGATACGAAAGCGATATCAGTAGCTATCGCTACTTGTACTTCAAGATCCTCTGGCGTTTCAGTTTGCTTTGAAATATTCGCATGAAACTCACTAACAATTCTTCTCAAAGCTCCGCTATTTGGAAATCGTTGACCAAACGAGTGTAGTCTTAGCAATTGCTTTTGAATGGTTTTGGCGTTTGTTGAACCAAGATCCTGAAGCTCAATGCCTGCTAACTTATCCGGCTTAATAGAACCTTCTACAATATTGCGACAGGAATATGTCTTAGACACTCCAAGTCTCATTCCAACAGTTCGAAGCTTGTCGCTAATAACTTTCAGTATTGACTCTGCACGATCATCGCTGTTCGTAAATATTCGGTAGTCATCACGATACCTCAGAATACGAAAGTCATCTTGTCCTTGTAGCTCCGTATTTATTTCGTAATCTACAAAACCAAGGACAATCTCGGCAATAAAATCCATTAAAACAGATCCTTGAGATATGCCATTGGTCTGCCCATATCGACTCGACTGGATATTAGAGTCAATTTTATTTCCAAGAAGCGAATTACTCCGTTTTTTCTCCTTTGCTTCTTCTACTCCATGCAATGCCCAAGAGATACTATGCGTGTATAGCGAACCGTAGCAATCAGTTACATCGGTGTGCAGTACGTGGCTAAATTCTAAAGAATAAGTTAGAGAGCGCTGCTCAACCTTTTGCCACCAGTTCATTATTTGAGTAGCAACATCACTTTGGTGATCTATGGACATCACGGGGGCGCTACAACATTCGACTACGCCTCCCTCGAACTCTACAAACCTATCGGTAATATATTTCCAGTTTTCTTCTTCACAAATTACGTTAACAAGAGACACATATATAGCTGGGTGCATTAGCTCATATGGACGCCAAGCTAGCTTCCCATCTTTATTGGCAATGAGATTGTAATTAACACCCGATAAGTAACTAGGGTTTTCAGACTTAAACTGATTAAAACTACCACCATTCATTACCTCTGAGACGGCAGTGAGAATTGGTTCGAAGCTTATGTATTTTGGTAGATCGCCATTAAAATAGCTGCTACATTTTAGAAAGTGCTTCTTTGCTTCTTCATTTGTCAGCTCAATCAACCGCTTCATTCGCTTAAATCCCTTCAATTATTTTCTTGTCATCTCTTTCTGTTTTTGGATACCTAAACGCCCTGCTAACAGGCAATAATATAGTTGGCTAAAATTAGCGAACAAAAAGCGAAATGTATTTTCTCCTTGTTTAATAGCTTGTTATGTTCATTTGCCAAACTAAACCTATGAGATATTTAGCTCTTTCTTTGCAACTTTCATTAGTTTATCGAGAGCTATCTGATGTTCTTTGTACTCTTGCTCATAGAACTCAAATTTTGGCTCATTGTAATAATCTAGCTGATCTCTTTTTCGCAAGTTATTCAAGATTGTTGACGCTTCATCTGAAACATAAAACGCACCTATATCAGTTGCTTTATTCAAAGATGAGGAAGCTGCTATATATTTTTGTAATAGTTCTTGTTCTCTTTCATCCGATAAGCCTGTACCTTGACCGTAGTCCTCTTTATGAACACGAAAATAGCGAGTCATATCGTACAATGCATGTATGATTTCTTCATACGAAAGTTCGCGACGAGAAAAATCAGATTTATGTTTTTCTAGCCTCACATCATATTCATATTTTATTGAAGCTTTTAATCGCTCGACCAGCCAATTTCGACTTAAGTACACAGCAAATAAAAGTAGTCCAACAGTAGAAACTGAACTAAATATCCCTATCAGAAATGTATACATATGCACCTTAGACATAACGTCTTTAATAAGCGGATTCCGAAAAGCAAGCAAGAACGCCGTTTTTTGAAAGTCCAAGTGAGCTTGAGAACGACTTGATTTTCTTATTAGATGGCTTTTAGTGCCATTTCTCTAATTTTGTTACGCCATAATTCAACACATGATTCAGCAAGTTCAAGTGCATCATATTTATTTGTATAATGAATTATTTCATATTTGTTAAAAAAGGTAACAGGCTTTCCTGTTTCTTTTGTAAATGTAACGATTGACCAATTATTCCCATTTAACTCAGGCTGTTCGCCAGTACGAGTGCGACTTAATTTATAATGCTTTTTTCCATTACATAAATCAGCACATATTTTTAGCTCTTCATGTGAGTTTACAAAATCATTAAGCTCCTTTTTTCTGGTGTCTGATGGGTTATTTAATATCAACCAATCTAATAAATGATGGCAATGAATAAAGAAAGAAACAACATCATCTTCATAATACTCAACATACTTATATTGATGTGAGCAGCCAGAGTATATGCTTTGTATGCGTTCTAAATATCGTTGTACTCTATGCAATTGCTCCATTTGTTTTTATCATCTAACGGTTGTTAACGAGTCCCGAGCCGGTCTCGTTATCATTATTAATTAATTCTAATATTGCTTTATAAAATATATCCATATCAATAACTTACCGTAAAGGGGTACTATTTTCAATAAATGCATATCGGGGTAGACGCTTACAGAATGCAATAATCTAACTTTAAGTTCATTTTACTTGGACTGTGATTTTTGAATGTCTGCTTTTACCAATTTAAGATTAGCACCTGTAGACTAAATTGAAATCTCAGCTGTATGGTTGTTAGATCAAGTCGGAACCAATATAAATTTTCAACCATAATTACATCGATTAACTTGCTTGCTATTACTTTGAGATTTCTTTCGCTAAATGCTCTAACTTTTGTTTGTCTTCAGTACTTGGACATATATCAACTTTTCGATGGCAATTCGGACATAGAGCAACAAGATTATCCAGTGAGTCACTGCCCCCATCTTGAAATGAAACAATATGATGTATTTCCAAATAAGGAAAGCCATCTTTTCCTTTGAATGGGGCTTTTATATCACATAGTTGACATATACCATGCGCACGTGAAATCACTTCATGCCGGATCGCACTTATGTTAAAAGTATGCTGACGTACTTTTACTGGTATCAACAACCGCTCAAAACTCTGAGTTTCAAACGTGCGCCCCAATCGGGAAAAAATTTTCTTTGCCATCTCTAGTGAAATATTTTTTCGCCCCTTTCGAACTGAACAGATGTACCCCCTAGAAACACCAAGTGATTCCGCAAGTTTTGCGTCACTCGATAACGACTCCTTATCTTTTAGCTCGTCAAATAAGGCTAGCCAATCAGATTCCAATATTGTTTCTTGTGAGTTTTGCATATCAAACCAAATCAAATCTTACATCAACCAAATTGTAACCCATGTTTGCCTAATTGGTATACATTTGATATATTCGTATCCCTGTGTGGTATACATGTTATTGCATTAATAATATAAGTCTATACCCATAATAACATATATTTTATAGGGCTTTAAATGGTTAGGGATCACCTCCATCAACTTAGTAGGTTTTTTATAGCAAGGTATGCCAAAAAGCAGAGCAGCATCAGAAAAGATCGTTCAACGATGGATCAATCAAGGACTAGGGCAAGGTAGCGGCCTAAACTACCAGCCTTTTTTCTTTGTTAGAGATGTGCCGTCTAAAGGTCGATCAGCAATTGTTGAAGGACTAAAAATTAAACGCAAACATCATTATTTATCTGATATTGAGTACGCTTATCACGTATTAGCTGAGTTTTCTGATTCTGTCATAGAGATCCGTGAGCAATATGCCCTGCTTCCTAGGGATGAAACGTTAAATATTGCCAATGAGCTGGGAGTATCTCATCCCATTTACCCAACCACTGGTGCACTGCGTGTTCAAACATCAGATTTAGTACTAACTTTACAGAATGACAGTCAAAATTCACTTAGCGTACTTTGCTGTAAAGCTGCTTCAGATATAGCCCCAGACAATCCCAAAGCTACTCGTACTCTTGAGAAGATACTAATTGAAAAAACATTTTGGGAGCGAAGAAACGTTCCTTGGGCACTAGTTACAGATGCCATGATTCCTATAAATAAGTACAAAAATCTTGAGTTATTTCGAACTTCAATGTTCTCCCAAGAACTAGACTACTTGAATGCTATTCTTCCAGACTTTCTATACGTTATTCGAAAGCATTGGAATGAACAAATCACGCTTAATCAATTCCTCTCTGTTACATCCAATGTACTTGCAATCGATGTAAATGATAGTTTTTGCCTACTAGGAAGAGCCATCTGGACAAAATTAGTAGTGATCGATATTAACAGCATACTTATCACTCACGAAAACAACTTACCAAGACTGCTTTACATATACGAAACATGCTTGAACTAAACGAGATCTTGACCCCAGCTCCTGACAAAAATGCTTGTATTGAAGGTATTGTTCGTGTTGTTGCAGTTTCAGACGATGGTACAACCGTTGCACTCATGCAGTTAGATAAGAGACCACTCAAAGCTCCTTTTACTAAACCATTATATACGGTTGACCCAGATATTGAATCTAACGGTATTGAACGAATATCCACTTTTCATATAAATCTTGCTACCAGTGAAGATGCTCTATCGAAATCAGGCCGTGAAAAGTGTAATAGGGCTTATTCCATAATTGAAAGTGCTATAGGTGATTCACTCTTAATTCTAGATTCAGAATATCGAGGAAGAGTCTTTTCACATATTGCAAAACAGTTTGGTATACATCCTCGGACAGTTAGACGTCATTTCTATGCATATCTATGGGGAGGAATGATCAAGTTGGCACTTGCTGGCCTGCAAAAAACTGCTAATTCTCCACAGAGACAACAAACACCAGGCACAAAGAAACGAGGTAGAAAACCAAAAGTTACCGAAGATGCAGGTGAACTTCCATTACCTGATATCCGCGAAAATCTTGAAAAAGGAGTTAGACTTTACTACCTAAGTGGAAAATATACCGAAATTGAATCATACATCTTAACTTTAGAGAAGTATTATTCAAAAGGTAAACAAATCATTAAAGCACCAGGTCAAAGGGTGTTGATTGAAGATATCCTCTTACCTACACAGAAATGTCCCACTTTTCGTCAGTTTCGCTATATTGCATCAGTCTTAAAAAGAATTGAAGGTGATAGAAAAAGTAAACCTAGGACCATTACTCCTTCTAGACAGAAACAAGAAAAGCGTGGTACAGCAAGAGATGGAGTTTTAGGTCCTGGTTATCGATATGAAATAGACGCAACCAAAATTCAGATACGAATAGTTTCTCGTCTTGATCCCGATAAACTAATTAAGGAAGCAACCCTTTATATTATTATTGATGTATGGTCTGGTGCGATTGTTGGATATTCTTTATCTATTGAGCCTGCTAGTTGGTTTATGGCTGCTAGAGCCTTAAGAAACTGCTTTACACCGAAAACTGAGGTTTTCAAGCGACTTTACCTTCCTTATGAACAGAATATTTGGGTGTCACAGCACCTTCCCAGTCGCCTTGCAGCTGATCGTGGTGAACTTGTCAGTGACAAAGCTGGTATCGTCCCTGAACTTGGGATCAAATTAGAAATCATGCCTCCGATGCGACCTGACCGTAAAGGTTCTGTTGAAGGAAAATTCGAAGATATAAAACATAGTGATAATTTCTACCTCAAACCGGGGAAACATATTAAAAATGTTCCTCGTCGTGGCGATGATGGGAAAAAATCAGCTGCACTTACATTTGGTGACCTTGAAGCAACAATAGTTGAGATTATTCTAGATCTCAATAATGATCCCGCCCCAGTAGAGAGTCTCCCAGCAGAAGCTATTAATGCTGGTATCTCTGCCATCACATATGGAGGATTGTTTGAATGGGGTTTAACAAATCGCAGCGGATTTACTAGAAAACTTGCTCCAAGAACTATAATTAACGAGTTGATGTTAAAAGGCAAAGCATCAGTTACTCCCAATGGCCTATATTTTAAAAAATACAGTTATACATCTAGCCACCTACTTTCCTCTGGCCTTTTAGAGAAGGCATCAATGGAAGGAAGCTTTAAAGTTGAAGTTAGATATGATGAGTTAGTAGGTGACAAACTTCACTATCTTGACCCTTTGCAAGATGACTGGGTCGAAGTCTTTAATGACAACCAGGATATTCAGCGACTGCGCACTTCCTTCTGGGAAATCGAAGAACATCGTGAAAAGGCTGCATATCTCGCGCTCAAGGCAAAGAAAAATAACATAATAAATAAATCGAAAAAATCCAGACGTATCAATGCTCGAAATAGTGATGCCATTGCTCGTAGTAATGCCGCAAGAAAACCAGGCTCTAGATCACAAACTAAGCAAACAATCATACTTAATACTGAAATTGAAATTGCTGCAGATCGCTCACATCAACTTATAGAAGAACAGAGGAGTATCGCTGCTGCACTTGCTAGCAAAACTACTAATAATACAGAAAAGGGTAAGTCTGATAACAATAATGTAAACGGGGCACTCAGCGATAGTAAAACAGTAGGTCAACGATCCCTAGAACTATGGAAGAAAATAAATGACGATTTGGACAAATAACCAGCCAACATATACATCATATCCAATACCTGAATTTTCAGGTAACCCTCTTATCGAAGCTCTATCCCCTCTACCTACAGATAGAGACGATGCCATAATACGCATGTCTGAATTGCCAAAATTTAATCCAGAGGAACGTAACCTACCAGCCGCCATGCGTATGTTCCTGCCCGCCCGATTATCAAGGTTTCTGTTTCCTACGACTCAACATGTTCGGTTTTTAAACCATCTTGCTATTCAAGTCTATGACGGTTACTCAACTAGAAACCCTATGACTACAACAGGTCAGCACCATCTACATCATGCTGCCGCACAATCCTCTTTTGTACCTGTTATTGACCCTGGTACAGGTCGGCTTTCTACAATTTCCATGATATGTGGGATCCCTGGAATAGGGAAATCGACTCTTATCCGAGGTTGTATGAGTATGCTAGGAAAACCCGTAATTCAACATACGAACCACAATGGTCAACCATTTCCAGAAACACAAATTTTATATTTAATGCGAAATGTTCCCGATCAGTGCTCAGCAAAGGCTTTCTGTAAAACTTATGGCGACTATACCGATGCACTCCTAGGAATGCCATTGTATGCAAAATTCTTTTCTGATAAAACAATGACGCGCACCCACTACGTTGCACAACTTCGACGCATTGTGGTTACGCATCACGTCGGAGCCCTTGTTCTTGACTGTGTAGAAAATCTGTTGCTAGGTTCTCCAAATGAAGTCAGCGAGTTTATGGCTTTACTAATTAATATCCGAGATGAGCTTCGCGTACCAATTATCTTAGTTGGAACTCATAAGGCCGCAAATATACTTAAATCAGACTTGAGTACAGCAAGGAGAATCGTCGAAGGAGGCTACCATGAGCTAACTCGCCCTATTTCACCAGATGAACCTGACTTTGCTGCACTCTGCGAGATTCTATGGGGCTATCAATGGGTACAACACCCTGAAGAGTACAACGAAAAGATACGTGATGTTTTGTATGATTACAGTCAAGGGGTCACTGGTATTATGATTGCCCTCTTTATTGCAGCACAGATTGAAGCTATAGATAGTGGTTCAGAAAAGGTTTCTATAAATTTAATTAGGAAAATTTATAAAGAACGATTTAAACCCTTGCATAGAATTATAAATGCGCTTCGGTCCAACAATAAAAATATATTAGAACAATACGATGAACTGTATCCAAAAGCTTTTGAAGAACTTAAGGCAGATCCACTTATGAACCGCTTAGAGGAAATGAAATTACAACTCTCCTCTGAGAAAGAACGTTCTCTTGGAATTATGGACTCTGAGATAGAACAGAGAAATAAATATTCAAAAAAAGATGCTGAAACACTTTTGGATGCTATTTCACCAGAATCTATGGATATACCTGAAACATTACGGTGAGGATAATACTTTACTAGCATGGGACAAAATATGCGCCTACCATTTTTTCCTATTCCTGCAAAAGGAGAAACTGTTTTTTCCGTTATCGGGAGGTGCAGTGAGCGGTTAGGAATTTCCAATCACGAGTTAATGGTACATCTAACCGGGCAACAATATATAAAAACCTTATTTTCATCATTACCTAGCTATTTAGCAAATATTGCTGCTGCTATGCCTGAAGGGCATCCATGGCAAGATATCAACACAATAATTTATGACCATACAGCCTTTCCATATTTTACTTATTTTCACCCCCATGAAAAAAAACTTAACTCTGCAAAAATGCTTACTACCTCATATAATAATCATCCGATTATTGTTGGGATGGGACTTTCAATGTACCGCACCCCAGCAACCCCGAAGAATCCTCGATTTTGTCTCAAATGTATGAATGAGCAATTAATCGACCATGGTTATGCTTTTTTTCAGGTACCTCACCAACTACCAGGTGTTTCAGTTTGCTGGAAACACAATGAAGTTCTTTTTGATGGATGTATAAATTGTGGCCCATACCCTTTAAAAAGAAAAAAACTAACCATGCCTGGACAATGCTTATGCTCATCATTTGAAGCCCAAACCATATCAACAGAAATTATTGCTGATAAAGCAAAATGGATTGCTGAAAATAGTTCTTATATTCTCAGCTCTAAGTCTTGTGAAGATAATCATCAAACTGAAAAACTCAGAAAAGGAATTCTTCAATCTGATATTTGCAAAGGAACACTCGTCGACTATACAAAACTAGCAAAGACTATCGAAACTCGCTTTAATCGTAAATTCCTCACCAGTATTGGCTATCCAGTTTGGGAGAATGATAAACCTTCAGCCTGGTTACGCCGTTTTTTTTCTCACGGCAAATCAAACCGGCAACTATCTACTATTTCTGGAATTTTAATCTTGGGCGCATCATACGAAAGCATCCAAGACTTTGAAAATGAAACTATAATAAATCAGTATAAATCACAACCTATTTCAATCAATGGGAATGAAGAACAACCAGAACCATGGAAAAGCTCCCTAGCTCAGACTCTAAAAGATCATCATTTTCTCATATCATCTTGTGCCGCTACACTAAATAAAACACCATGGGCTGTTTCTAAAGAAGCTCTCAATCAAAACATCTCTGTCCCTCTATCACCAAGTACAGTTGAGCGAATCGGGGATAAAAATCTAAAACAAATTATTACAAAACTTAAAAATGGCACTCAAAAAAAGAAAATTTTAAACGAATATCAAATAGGTGAATGGACTCTTATACTCATTGAACTATCAGTCCCTCATATTAGAAAAATTAATAAGAAAAAAGCTGAGCAGTCGATACAATTAAAACATAGAAAAGCAGTACAAGATTTGCTACAAAGAGCACCAGGTTCAACTCGTAGCGATATTATGCAACAGCTTCCAGGATCTTATGATTATCTGATTAGCAATGATAAAACATGGTTTCAGAATTCTATCCCTAAAGCTGCCAGAAAAATATCAACAAAAAGAACTACTCGTCTGAATTGGCAAAAAATTGACAATGAACTTGCTGTGGCAATCAAAGAAACAACTAGACGAATATTAAATAACGATAAAAAACCACAAAGAATAACTGCATCTTACTTGTTATCTCAACATGCACATCTTCAACGTTACCATACCAACCAAAGTAAATTTCCCAAAACGAGCGAAGTCCTAAACGCAGTTACTGAATCTAAAGAGCAACATCTTTTTAGGAAAGTGACATGGGGCGTAAAGAAACTAATCCAAGCCGAGCAAGAAATTAGTATTGATAATTTAAGACGAACATGTAGTGTATCGCAATATAGGCTACAGCCTCACTTAAATGAAATTCGTAATCTTATTTACAGTCTTGGGGGAAATATATCCAATAAATCTAAACTATTTGAGTAGACGATTTATTATGTGCTCATGTAACAATGAATGTAACCGTATATATTTATAACATTTAAAATAAACAGCTCAAGAATCAACTCCAGATATCCGCGTATAGCTGCTGGCAAGAATGTGGGTTAGTAGTCAAATTCAATCCTAATAAGAACCATACTTTTCTGAAATAACCTACATGATTAGAACTGACCTATAAGAAACTCTTACTGAAAGTTCTTATTAAATTCCAAAAAATTTCCATGGTAAGCAAGTATATAGACTATTAACTTTCCTAACTTATTGTTTTTTAATAGAGCTGAGTGACACAACTTTTTGGCAGAAAGATTCTGCCAGATACAAAATAACTTTCAGAGTGACAAATTATATTGGCTTTTATGATTTTCTAAGGTATTGATTTTTAAGACCAGTAAGTGACACAACTTTTTGGCGACTGGCATCCAGTTTTCTAAACTATAATATGCTTAATTTTAAACTTAATTTTCTAGTACACTTTTAATCTTCAGTCACTGCAAACTGATGTAACTCATCCATGTTCACTTTTTTCTTATCAATTTTTAGATAAG